>JACCDJ011770929.1_pt1 | contig 19069 bp, 17 predicted proteins | sample 7444481 | NCBI WGS metagenome assembly JACCDJ01 (sample SAMN15323435, study PRJNA562643) | freshwater metagenome | isolation source: river surface water | place: USA:Blue River Watershed | collected 2017-08-15 | reverse complement strand
CGGGCTTCGACTTTCCGCAGGTATGCTTTCACTTTGCTCCACATCAATTCAATGGGGTTGTAATCGGGTGAGTAGGCAGGAAGAAAGCGCACGGTCACTCCCGCGTTTTTGAGCAAATCCAACGACTCCTGATCTTTGTGAGTGCTGAGATTGTCCATCACCAAAATGTCACCAGCACGCATGGTCGGCAGTAAAACTTCGCGAACATAGCTGCGAAATATTTCTGCGTTGACCGCGCCTTCCACGGTCATGCACGCGGTGCTACCATCCTGGCGAACAGCACCGATCATGGTAGTGCTACGCCAACGACCGCATGGAGCGCTGGCATGAAGCCGTTTTCCGCGTGGACTACGTCCGCGCAAGCGAGTCATGTTGGTTTTGGCCGATGACTCATCGAGGAAGACAAGTCGTGAGGGATCGAAACCTTTTTGGACTTTGCGCCAGATCCGACGGGCTCGTGCGATGTCTGGTCTTGATTGCTCCGCAGCACGGAGAGTCTTTTTTTATATGTCAACCCCATGTCCGCAAGGACGTAGTGGATCGCTTGAACCGTGCACTCAAGACCGAGACGCTTACGAATTTCCTCCAAAGTCAGATCAGGTTGCTTGGAAACCAGAGCGCGCAACTCGCGGCGATGAGAGTCGAGAATGATGGGCTTGCGTCCGCTACGATGATGCTGTGGAGCAATGTCGCCAGTATGACGACGTTGTTGAATGAGCTTTTTGACCATGCCAAGAGAGACTTCAAACCGACTGGCGACCTGCTCGCGCGTCGTATCTCCTCGATCATAGGCTTTGAGAATCCGTTGCCGTAAATCCATCGAAATCGTTGCCATGCGCGGATCATAACAGAAATCGCCCTCATGGCTATAAAATTATTTAAAATGCTCTAGCTTCGAACGAACAACCGGCGTCATTGACCGAGTTTAAGCATCAATACTTCTTGGCGGAATTCGATGGAGAATCTGATGTAGCCTTGGATCCGACTTGGATTCCACGCGGTGAACTGCGTTATCCAGACCAAGGCAAGTGGGTTCCTCCGAAGTGATTCACTCCCGCTGATCACAAAAAATCCCGACCTCAGGTGAGATCGGGATCTTCGAAAAACACGATGGGGTCGTATTACTTGCCCCAACGGGTGAGCAGTGTTGATGCCATGTCGCTGGGTGTTTCCGCCACGGCGATACCGCACTCGGCGAGGATGCGTTTTTTGGCCTCAGCGGTGTCTTCCTCGCCACCGACGATGGCACCGGCGTGTCCCATGCGGCGTCCCGGAGGTGCGGTGGCACCGGCGATGAATCCGGCGATGGGCTTCTTGCAGTTCTCCTTGGCCCAGCGCGCGGCTTCCACTTCAGCCGTGCCGCCGATTTCACCGATCATGATGATGGCCTCGGTCTCGGGGTCCTCGTTGAACATTTTCAGCACATCGAGGTGGGAAGTGCCATTGATCGGGTCGCCGCCGATGCCCACGCAGGTGCTCTGGCCGTAGCCGAGCTGTGTCAACTGGAACACGGCTTCATAGGTGAGAGTGCCGGAGCGTGAGACCACGCCGACGTTGCCACGCTTGTGAATGTAACCGGGGGCGATGCCGATGCGGCAGCCACCGTGGGATTTCTCGCCGTAGCCGGGAGTCACCAGACCGGGGCAGTTCGGACCGACGAGACGCACGGGCAGGCCTTTGATCGCTTCCTTGACGCGCATCATGTCCATGACTGGAATGCCTTCCGTGATGCAAACGATGAGCTCGACTCCGGCATCGGCAGCTTCGAGGATGGCATCGGCAGCGAACGGAGGCGGCACAAAAATCGCGGATGCGGTAGCACCCGTTTCGCGCACGGCATCGGCCACGCCATTGAAGATGGGCACGGTGTTTTCAAACAACTGACCGCCCTTGCCCGGAGTAACGCCGGCGACGACTTTGGTGCCGTAGGCGAGCGACAAGGAAGCATGGCGAGCACCGAAGCTGCCGGTAATGCCCTGAATCAGGACTTTCGTGTTTTCGTTGATGAGGATGGACATGGTGGTTAAGTGTGAAGTTTGAAGTGAGCAGTGTGTTAGACAATCAATTTCGATAGGACATCGGCAGGAATGAGTGGTTGTAAATGGGAATGTGACTCGAGCAATCGTGAGATATCGGCGAGGTCTTTCTGGCGCTTGCTGGGACGCCGGGCTGAGTCGCTGAATGCGGCAATTTTTCCGGCAAGTGTGTCTTCCAAACTGGCGACGCGCATGAGGATGCCGTGGACATCGGCCGGGACCGAACGAAGGGGAAATTCCTGATAGAACGGCGCGGTAGTGATCTGAATACTGACCTTGGACCGACCTTTCAGGTTCACCGAATGCTCGAATTGCTGACGGGTGAATCCCATTTGTTCGCAAGCGGCAATCGCTGAATCAAGGGCATCCGTGACGATGACGATGTCCACATCGGCGGTGGCCATCGGCTCGGCGGCCCAGTGGTTCACGGCAAGCCCGCCGATCATGCACCAAGAAATGTCCCGCTCTTCTAACAACTGGATGAGGGTGGAAACATCTCTGCTTCCCCCCATCGTTTGCCAGTCGTAGAATTGCTTCTGAGTCATTCGCGATAGAAGTTAGCCGACAAGTGCGACGATTTTCTCTGCTGCATCGGCCATGGTGGAGGCGGCGGTGATGTTGATGCCGCTGGCGGCAAGGGTGGCTTTTCCGGCTTCGACGTTATTGCCTTCGAGGCGCACGACGAGCGGGATGGGAAGTCCGGTTTCCTTGGCGGCGGCAACAACGCCTTCCGCGATGACGTTGCAGTCCATGATGCCACCGAAGATGTTGATCATGATGCCTTTGACGTTCGGGTCGCCGAGAATAATTTTGAAAGCAGCGGTCACTTGTTCTTTCGAAGCGCCACCACCCACGTCGAGGAAGTTGGCGGGTTCGCCGCCGAAGTGCTTGATGATGTCCATCGTGGCCATGGCGAGGCCGGCGCCATTGACAAGGCAGGCGATGTTGCCATCCAGACCGATGTAGTTCAACTCATACTCGGAGGCGGCTACTTCGCGGGGGTCCTCCTCCTCCTTATCGCGCATGGCAACGATATCGGGATGGCGATAGAGTGCGTTGTCGTCGAAGCCGAACTTGGCATCGAGCGCGAGCACGCGGCCATCGGGCGTTGTGACGAGCGGGTTGATTTCCAGCATCGAGCAATCGCACTGGATGAAAAGCTTGTAGAGATTGCTCAGCAATTTAGCGAACTGCTTGGCGAGATCACCGCTGAGGCCGAGCGCGGCCGTGATTTTCCGAACTTCATAGGCTTGCAGCCCGAGCAATGGGTGGATGAATTGACGGATGATTTTTTCCGGGGTGTTGTGGGCCACATCCTCAATGTTCATGCCACCTTCCGTGGATGCCACGATGACGGGACGGCAGGTGGCACGATCCATCAAAATGGCGAGGTAGTATTCGTGGGTGATGTCCACGGCTTCTGCGACCATCACCTTGCGCACGAGGCGACCGGCTTCACCGGTTTGCACGGTGACGAGGGTTTCGTTGAGCATTTTGCTGGCAAATTCGGCAGCTTGCTCGGGGGATTCGATGAGGTGGACGCCGCCCTTGAAGCCGTTCTTGAAAGTGCCTTTACCACGACCACCCGCATGGACCTGAGCCTTGATCACCAAGGGAGAACCGGCGAATTCGCGGGCTGCGGCCTCAGCCTCGGCGGGAGTGGATGCCACCCGACCTTTGGGGCTGGGAACCTGGAAACGATCAAAGAGCTCTTTTGCTTGGTATTCGTGGATGTTCATACGTATTTCGAAAATTTACCGCGCGGAAACTAGGCGAGGCTGTGGCAGCGGTCAAGAATTGTCGAAATTTTTTCCCGCAGCCCGTGAGCGCAAGCCTCTACTTAGGCTCGCGGCAGTCTGAGGGTAGCCCTGGCACCACCACTTTCACGGTTCTCTAGGGTAATGCTGCCTCGGTGCAAGTCCGCAGCTTCGCGCACCAAATTCAGGCCCAGACCCGTACCCTTACGACCGCTGTGGTGATGCCGCAGGGAATAAAACCGCTCAAAGATTTTCTCTATTGCGTATTCCGGTATTCCGGGTCCTTGGTCATCGATGTGGAGAAGCACATCGTCCTTGGTGACCTCGATCACTACGCTGACAACGCCCCCGGCGGGCGAAAATTCCAAGGCATTCTCCAACAGATTCGACACCGCTGCGCGCAAAATGAAACGATCTCCCGAGACGTTCACGGGAAAATCAGGAGCTTGCCACTGCCACTGGACTCTCGCATTTTCCGCCGCGGGCCGCTCCTCCTCGATCGCAGCCTCCACGAGAGCCACGAAGTCGAGGTTTTCCGTGGCATCCAGATGCGACCGACTTTCCACCACCGCTAGTTCGAGCAAGCGCGAGATCAATCGCTCGGCGCGCTGGCTTTCCGCACGGATGTTTTCCAAAAATCTCCGACGCTGGACCTCAGGCATCTCCTCGTCCAACAACTCGGCCGCACCTCGGATGGCGGCCAACGGGCTTTTCATTTCATGCGTCAACGTCTGCGTGAAATGCTCCACATAACGACGTCCCTGCAGTGCCTCCCGCATGGTTTCCAGGGCGTGATACAAGGCGTTGACTTCCCGCCCCGCGCCCAACTTCGGCTTCGGCGGACGCTGTCCTTTTTCCACCGCTTTTGCGTAATCCGTGAGCACGCCGATCGGCTGATACACCCACCAGAACACCGCGGCGATCAGCAACAAAATGCCGGCGCCGATGATCACAATCGCCTGCAAGATCACCGAACGTCGCTCGGCGATCATCGGCAGCGCATCCGCTTGTTTTTTGTATACGGTCACCACGCCACGCGGTGTGTTCCTGGGACCCAAAGAAGCAGCGACATACATGATCGAAGTTGTCGAATCCTCCTCGGCCTCCCGCGTACTGCGAGCCCCGTATTCGCCATTGAGAGTCAACCGCACATCGCGTTTGCCCATATAGTCCAGTCCCTCGCGCTTGCCATCATCACTGTCAAAAATCACCACGCCCGCGGCATCGGTGACATACAGGTTCAATCCCACCTGTTGTTTTTCCAGTTTGAAAATCTTCGCCTGAAACTCGTGTTCGCGGGCGCGCTGAAACATCTCTCGCAAGCGCTCTTTATCCAGCGCACCCTCTTTCATTTCCTGCGATACCAATTCGGAAAAAACGTGCGCGGCATCCACCATCACCTCCTCGGTGGCTTGCAAAATCTGCGGCTCCACATCATCAAGCAAATACTGCGTCAATTGATAGAATCCCAGCCCCATCACCAGGGTAATCAACAGCAGGGTGATGCGGGTCAGCCTCATGAAAAATCAATTCATCACCAGCACATAGCCCAGACCGCGGCGCGTCTGGATCAATTCCTCGGCTCCGGCACGCGCCATGCGCATTTTGGCCCTCACCGTTTTGATATGAGCATCGACCGTGCGATCCGTCACAGCGCCGGGATCATACCAAGCTTTTTCCAACAACTGATCCCGTGTGAAGACACGCCCCTCGTTCTCTAACAAAACCAGCAGCAGTTTGTATTCGTGAGCCGTCAGATCGAGGCAAACGCCGTGGCAATGAATGCGCATCGCCACCGCATCGTGAGACAAGGCCCGCTCTTGGCGGGGCGCTAGGTTACGGGCTGTGAACTCGCCCACACCACCACGCCTTAGAATCGCGCGCACACGGGCGGTCACTTCGCGCGGAGAAAAGGGCTTGGTGACGTAGTCGTCGCCACCGATTTCCAACCCAAGGATACGATCAATTTCCGCGTCACGAGCCGTCAAAAACAATACCGGCACTGCGGAGTTTTCGCGCAGCTTCCGGCAGAGTTCAAAACCCGTCATGTCCGGCAACCCCACATCCAGAATCACAAAATCGAAATTCTGCTGCCCAAGTATCTGCAATGCATCGCCGCCCGTCAGTGCGTGACTTACTTCGAATCGATCCGTTTGGAGCGCATAGACCAGAGCATCGGCAATCGCCGGTTCATCTTCCACCACCAACACACGCGTCATGCGTCCATTGTGGAGAATTCGCGCAAGCATTCCAAGCCCGAATGACAGAATGGCAAAAAACGTCCGCCCGCTCTGGCATGGAGCATTTTTCACGATGGCGATTATTGCACAGAAAAAACTGGCAAATCCCCCACCCCTGTCTTACATTCCGCGCGTTCCCACCAGATTTTCTTACCTACCATGGCTGTAAATATTGAAATGCCCAAGCTTTCGGACACAATGACCGAAGGAACCCTTCTCAAATGGCACAAAAACGTCGGTGACCGCGTGGAAATCGGCGACATCATTGCCGAAGTCGAGACCGACAAAGCAACCATGGAGATGGAAGCCTTCGATGATGGTGTCTTAACTTCCATTCTCGTGCCAGCAGGTGGAAAAGCCGCGATTGGAACGATTCTTGGAGTGCTCGACGGCAATGACGCCGCTCCCGCAACCGCAGCAGCTCCCGCTTCGGCGCCAGCCGCTGCAGCCCCAACGACGTGCGCTCCTGCCGCTTGCGCACCTGCTCCCGTTGCCGCAGTCGCCGCGTCCGGTGAGCGCATCAAATCCTCTCCCTTAGCCCGCAAAGTTGCCGCTTCCCTGCAAGTCAATCTCGCCTCCGTCACGGGCACCGGTCCTGGCGGTCGCATTGTTCGCAAGGATGTGGAAGCCGCCGCCGGTCAACCGACTCCTGCCGCAGCCCCTGCCACCGCCAGCCCGCTGGCAGCAGCAGCTTCCGCGCTTGCCGCTGCTTCGAAAGCACGCGCCGCGACACCCAGCGCCGCTCCCGCACCGGCACCCGTGGCCATCAACCCTGTCGCCAAGGCGGAAGATCAAGTCATCGAGCTTTCCTCCCTGCGCAAAATCATTGCTTCCCGCTTGCTCACTTCCAAGCAGACCATCCCGCACTTTTACCTCCACGTCGAGGCCGATGCCGCACCGCTGATGAGCCTGCGCAAGCAAATCAACGATCAGGCTGCCAACACCACTGGCAACAAGTATTCCGTCAATGACTTCATCATGAAGGCATTGATCAATGCCACGATGGCAGTTCCAGCCATCAATGCGTCGTTTGGAGGCGACCATATCGTCCGATACGGCTCCGTCGGACTCTCCGTGGCAATCGCCATTGAAGACGGGCTCGTCACCCCCGTCGTGAAAAATGCCGAGAGCAAGTCTCTGCTGCAAATCTCCCGTGAGGTGAAAGATTTCGCCATACGCGCGAAGGACCGCAAACTGCGTCCCGATGAATTTGATGGAGGCACCATCACCATCTCCAACTTGGGTGCCTGGGGCATTGAGTCCTTCGATGCCATCGTCAATCCACCACAAGCCGCCATTCTCTCGGTGGGTGCGGTGATCGAAAAACCCGTCGTGAAAAACGGCCAAATCGTGGTCGGTCAACGCGTGAACCTCGGTCTCTCCTGCGATCACCGAGTGGTCGACGGTGCCGTGGCTGCAGCCTTCCTCAGTGAGATCAAAAAACTTATCGAAAGCCCAGCTCTCATGCTGGTCTGAGACGCGCGCGCCTCTCACTCCCCTTCATCAAGCCTCCCGTAGATACCTCCGGGGGGCGTTTTGATTTCAAGATGACGGCCTGGATCACGTAACCTCACGCGAGCTGTGCAACTCTCACGCGAGCTGTGCAACTTCGTGGATCGTTCGACAGCAACCTGTGATCTGAAATTATGACCATTGATTATGCTGATGGATCAAATCGATCATCGCCACTCACGATTCATCCATTCGCAAAATAGCGCCATGTTGCGGAATGTAAGCTTTCATGGAAGCATTACCAAAAAATCAGTTTCATCAGTGCAATCAGTGGTTGATGTATCGATAAATCGGCTTTTTCATGCTTGGACGAGGATCTGATTTGATTTTCGGCAATGATCTTTGACAAACGGTATCCCCCCGCAAATCGCCACTCACCCTGATCCTTGGTGCGCGGTTTCAGCTTGGGATCATCGGAAAACTCTGGCTCGTGCTTAGGCGATGCCGCAAAGAAGGTGATTTCCGCTGCGATCGAAATCACAGGCCCGGAACGTCCACCGATTTCGAGAATTGATACGAATGTTCTGCCAAGAAGCGAGCTTTGGCATCCGAATTGGCAAAGGTGCGGGTCTTCAGTTGATTCAGGCCGAAGTCAGAAAGCACCGTGATGCTGACTTCAACTCCAGTCACACGCCCAGTGCGGATCTCCGCGTTTGAGGCTGTCAATCCGCCACTGGCAACAGCGTCGGTTTCCAAGCGATTGCCAAATACCCGCAAATTACTCGCATTGGCATTTTGCCCCAAAGTGACGCGAACTGGACGCACGGTAGTGGTGGTTCCAGAAACCGTGGTAACATCCACGCGGAAAGTGATGGAATACTGATAGACGTTCTCGCAAACAAAGTCATATTTCGCGTTTGTATTCGTCGCGCTGGCAGTGTTCCGTGTTTCGAAGCGATTGCTGCCCGCAGATGCTTGGAAAGCCGCACGCAAATCCGTAGTGCCTAACAAAGTATCGAAGGTGGGTCGTGGGTCCACCAGTTGACGATAGAAGACAAAAGTCGAATTGGAGTTATCCAGTCCCTCCAAAGGATCCTGATAAGCCAGCTTGTAGGAAACCGTGCAGACATCGCCACCTTGATCTGCCGCGGTGCCAGCACCGCCACGATAACGGTCGGAAGCTGCCGAGAAAAAAATGAATTCCGCGGCATTCGTGCTGCGATCTTGGTTCGTGCCGGGCAGTGTCTGTTCCGTGCGAGCAAACAGCCACTCATTGACATTGCCCGAGCGAACCACAAGGCACTCGAGGTCTTTTGCCATGGCATCAAGCATGGCCTTGCCTTGGCGGGAAGCACGAACTTCCGCGCGACTGCGCTGCCATGCCCCCATGGCGACATTCGTAATGCCGACAAGCATCGCCATGATAATAATGGCAATTCCCATCGCCACCATCAATTCGATCAGCGTGAACCCTTTGTTTTTGCGTTGCTGGGAGAAGGATTTCATAAGAAAAGTGGAAAGTAAAAATTAGCGGCGCACGGCGAGATTGCGAGCAAACATCGGCTTGGTGTAGTTCGCCACATTGAACTTGCCTCCGGTGCGAAGAAAATTCGGATCCGTGGTCTGAATCTCGTAGAATTCCGCGGTAAAGGGAATCACAGCTTCTGGATAGCCATCAGCGCCCGTTCCCGTCAACGCGGGCGAGCCGGCAGGCTGAGGCGGATTGGCAATCGAGCCAGCTGTGCCGAGTCGCAAACCGTTGGCACCATCGAAGACCAGCTGCGTCATTTTCACAAAAAACACCCGACCTTGCAGAGCTGCAAGATCTTGGGACAACAAAGCATCACTGCGGCGGCGGAACATGGGCTGGACAATGAAGTCACGGCCCGCCTGTCCGTTGCGCTGGGTATACGGCTCCATCGTGCCATCGCGGCGAAGTTGATTGGGGTTGCCGCGATATTGATAGGCAAACACCACATTGTTGTTCTGATGAGAGTTCAAAATCCAATCATAAGCCTTGTGAAATGCTGTGGTGGCCTCAGCGGCAGCGCCTGTGCCGGGACGATTCGTCGCCAATTCTTTTTCCAGAGCACTGGTAAGACGGTCAGCCTCCTGAACATTGATGGAGCGACGAATACCGCGCGTGGCAGGACCAAAAACCGCCATGAAAGCGGTAAGCATCACAGCAAGAACGCCGATCGCAATCACGGTCTCCATCAGGGTGAAACCCGCTGATTTGTTGCGTTGGAATTTTTTCATACAGGAAAACAAAAAAGATTAGAAATTTTTCAATGAGGTTAAATCACCAATTTGCGCGGGATTGCGGAATGCGGAGGTCTCGCCATTGCCCCAGATGGCAAATCCAGCGAAATCGCGTTTGGCGGCACCATTGACAATCGGTGCGGAGCCCTTGGGGCGAGCTCCCGAACCGATCACGAAAGTGGCACCAGGGGTGGTACAGAGGCCTTGGCTGTTAAACTCATAGACGACGTAACTGCCGCTGTCTGTCGCTTTTGTCAAAGCCATCGATTGAGGCTGCATGGCAGCGCCACCCGTGCCCGAATTACGGCTTAGGTCCATGCTGTAAAAGACACCGTCCGGCAAGGTGTAGCCACGACTGATCAAGCTCCAGGAATTCCGCGGCAAACCGGTGGCCGGATCGATGTCCTGCGCGGCGATTACTATGCGCCGCAGATAATTGCTTTGATCGTTAATGTCGCGCACATCGATCAAAACACGGGCAGGAGCACCTCGTCCGATCGCGGTGGAGCGCGCTTCTGCGAAGACAGCTTCCGTATTGGCCAATGCCGTGGAAGTGCCCTTGCCTCCGGTCAAGTTGCGAATTCCCATGGCTCCCATGGTCATCAAAATGGTCATGATCACAATCACGACCAGCAACTCCACCAAACTGAATCCACGATGGGTACGGATCGGCATCGCAGCGGAAAAATAAGGTTTTTTCATAAACATGTGCTGACTCAAGGACGGTAACAAACGCACGGGGTTTCGCAATAAAAAAATGTGATTACATCGCAGTTACTGACAAGCGCGGTTCATCAACGACGATAGCGACCGTTGCGCGGTCCGGTCATCCAATTCCATGCGGAACGGACCGTTTCCTCGATGTTGGTGCGCTTGGCTTTCCAGCCCAATTCACGCTCGGCAAGAGATGGATCCGCAACCAACTGGGCGGGGTCACCTGCACGACGCGGACCGTAAGTGAGCGGAACTTGTTTTCCTGTCACCTTCTCCACCGCGGCGATCATTTCCTTTACCGATACTCCGACACCGGTTCCGAGATTGACTTTGAGAGAACATCCACCAGCGGACAAATGCTCCAACGCGCGCGCGTGTGCGAACGCCAAATCTTCGACGTGTATGTAATCGCGAATGCAAGTGCCATCAGGTGTGGGATAGTCCGTGCCGAACACTTCCAAAGGCCCCGCCTCGCCAGTCAAAGCCATCAACATCCGCGGAATCAAGTGTGTCTCGGGGTTGTGATCTTCACCGATGACAGCATCAGCGGAGCAGCCGCTGGCGTTGAAATAGCGTAGACAGGTCGAACGCAAACCCCAGGCTGTTTCGCAATCGGCAAGAATCCACTCGAGCATCAGTTTGCTGCGACCGTATGGGTTGATCGGTTGCTGCGGCGTTTCCTCGGTGATAGGAATGACTTGCGGGATCCCGTAAGTCGCGCAGGTTGAGGAAAAGACAAACTCCTTGCAACCATACTCTTGCATCACCTCTAACAACGCCAACGGCGCCGCTGTGTTGTTGCGGTAGTATTTCAGTGGATCGGTCACGGATTCCCCCACATAGGCATAGGCTGCGAAATGCACCACAGCGGAAAAACGATGGGTCTCAAACAAATCGCGCAACAATCCGTGATCACCGATGTCTCCCGGAACAAGAGTCACTGATGCATCGACGATCGCCTCTTCGTGACCATAGACCATGTTGTCCAAAACAACAATCGACAATCCGGATGAGGCAAGGAGACGAACCGTGTGGGAACCAATGTAGCCTGCTCCTCCGGTGACGAGAATGGTGCGTTTGCTGTTTGTCATGCGTGTGCGCTGATGCAATCCAAGCAAGTGGATGATGTCAATCTCTCAAGTAAGAAACTTGTTGGGCTCATAAAAAAACAAGCCTGACAAATCAAAAAGCGCGTCGAGCCGAAACCCAACGCGCTTGTCGGTGCATAAGCCTAAGATTACGCCAAGGACAGCAACTTCGCCTTGAGTTGTTCCTTGGTCACGTTCGCACCGACGATCTGATCTTTCACCTCGCCATTTTGGAAAAAGAGAAGAAACGGAATCGAGCGCACACCGTATTTCACAGCCAGATCGCGGGCATGGTCAACGTTGACTTTGCCTACTTTGGCTTGACCAGCGACGTCATCGGCCAGTTGATCGATGATGGGGCCGATCGCTTTGCAGGGACCGCACCATTCGGCCCAGAAATCGACAAGAACGGGAACGGAAGACTCGATGACTTCCGATTGAAAATTGGATTCAGTGAATGCTTGTGCCATGCACGCAACATGGACGCCGAAACGTGATACGTCAAGAACAGGAAAAGAAAAAAGCGATGTTTTCACATCGCTTGAATCGAGATGATGATTCTGTGGCGACAGTGCCACCACAGAGTATGTGGCAACTCAGACGATCGGTGTCATCCAAGTAAGGATGGCAATTGCCAAAGCGACTGCGCCGAGTAGTATGTTGATGATAGGAAGAGCCATAAGAGTAGGAGTGAGTGATGATGGAAAAAATGAAATGATCAGAACAATTGATTCCAACCTTCCCAGATCGAAACGGTCATGCATTGGAAAGCAAGAACGCCGCAGGCGGCAAGGAAGCCGAAGATCGAGAGCACCGTGGTCAAGGTGTCAGATCCGCCTTCCTCTTCATCATCCGATTGCAAAGTCGGCATTTGCGTCGCGGAAACCTGACCCGTGAGCATGGGCTGCGTGGGAGGTGCCAATTGCACTGTGGCAGTTGGCAAAGCGACAGACTTGGTAGGCAGCGGTGCGGATGCCAATGGCTTGGTGACAGGTCCGCCGAGCCCGGGCATAGGGCCGGCTGTTTTCAATGGAATGGTAGGCGCGCCGGTAGGAGCACCGGTGTTCAATTTGATCGTAGGTGCGGGGGCTGGACGAGCCATGCCAGCGGTTTTCAACGGAATCGTCGGAGCCGGAGTGGGAGCCGAACCGGTGGGAGAAGGAGCGCCGATGGTAGGAGCAGGCATCGTAGCGACTGGCGGCTTGGCCATGCCAACGGTGGGTGTCGGTGGCTTGATCGCCACGGGAGGAGCCACAGGAGCCGAAGGTGGAGCAGGAGTGACGTCAGCGGCGGGCGCAGCAGGAGCGTCGCTGGCTTTCAGCGTAACGCGCACGGTTTCCTTTTTCAATGGAATGCTGGAAGTCTGTTTGGATGGTGTGTTTTGGTCGTCACTCATGGGTCTTATGGTGTGTGCAGAAGAGAAAACGCAAAAATGGCGTTCATGTCAAACAAGGAAATTCATCTTGGTGAAATTTTTCCCTTAACGGAATATCACACCCAGGGCTTTTACCACGGCGTCAAGAACCTGCTTGTGCGCAGCATCGACTTCCTCGTTTTTCAATGTGCGGTCGGCCGCGCGATAAAGAAACCGGTAAGCCACGGATTTTTTCGCGATATCGAGTTTCTGGCCGGTCGGATCAGTGAAGACATCGAAGCACTCAAAATGCTGCAGCAGCGGCTGATTCGCTTGGGCGATGGCTTTGTTGATTTCCGCAGCGGAAAGTGAGACCGATACCTCCATCGCAGCATCGCGGGTGCTACCGGGGAATTGCGGAAGCTCCTCCACGACCCGACGGCGCCCCAGCCATTTGCGCACCTTACCGAGATCCAGCTCAGCGATCCACACGGGATGAGCGAAATCCAACTCCCGCTCACGGGCCGGACGGAGGCGGGCAACAACACCGAGATTGCTTTCACCACCGCTCACGTCACTCGCCAACACGAAGCCCTCACGCTCGCGAGGAATGAACTGCAGCGGGCAACCCGGTAGGAGAGCCACCAACACCGCTTTAAGATCGTGAATGGTCGCGATCACGGATTGGGCGGACCAGCTATCGGGTGCGAGCGGACCGGACATCAACAAGGCCAAGGACTCCGACTCCAAATCGCGCGACTTGCCTCCCCCATTGTGTCGAAAAACACGCCCCATCTCAAAAAAACGAAGCGACTTGAGTCCTTGACGAACATTCCGTTCAGCGGTCGCCACGAGCCCCGGCACCAGACTGGGACGCAAAACCGCATGATCCTCGCTGAGCGGCAGGCTGACCTTGACGAGGTCGCCCGTCTGTAAGGGTCGCAGCGGCAAAGCATCCGGCAATTGTTTTTCCGCAATCAGCTTGATGGTCTGAGCCTCATAAAAACCCAGCGCAGCCAGCGAGCGGCGCAGGTTCATATCCAGATCGGCGGCAGCATCGTTTTCGGTGGGAGGCACCAAGGTCGCCCGCAGGCGCGAGGGTATGCGATCCAACCCATGAACGCGCGCAATTTCCTCCACCAGATCGATGTGGCGCTGAAGATCAGCACGACGACTGGGCACACGCCAGAGGTTTTCCCCTTCCGAAACCAAGCCAAGGCGCTGCAAAATGCCCTCTGCCTGGGACAGCTCGATGCTCCCTCCCATGAGTTGATCGAGACGTGCGGTATCGAGTTCTACAACCCCCGTGAGCACGGGCAATTCCCCGACCACATCGCATTCTCCTTCGACCAGACCGCCGGCGATTTCCAAAATCAACTGCACTGCACGTGCGGCTGCGGGCAACACACCCTGGGGATCGACGCCGCGCTCAAATCGATAGGACGAATCACTGTTCAGCAAATGAGCGCGCGAGGTGGAGCGGATCAAGGTGGGCGTGAAATACGCCGACTCTAACAAAATCGTGGTCGTGGCCTCGGTCACACCACTGGTCGCCCCACCCATGATGCCTGCCAGAGCCAGCACTTCACCGCGATCATCAGAAATCACGAGATCGCCCTCGCGTAGGGAATAGTCCGAGCCGTTCAGTGCGGCAAAATTTTCGCCTGCTTTGGCTCCGCGCAGATGCATGCGCACACCGACTTGCGAGGCATCGAAGGCATGCAGCGGCTGGCCCATTTCGTGCAACACAAAGTTGGTGATGTCCACCACGTTGTTGATAGGTCGCAGGCCGATCGATGTCAGGCGCTCTTTCAACCACTCGGGACTCTCCTTCACGGTGACGCCGGAAATTTTCGTCAGCGAGTAAAACGGACAGGCATCGCTGGCATCATTCTCGATGCGCTCGGCACCAGGGCGGGTCGGCAGTTCCGGCAAAGCAAAGGCACGATGCTCCTGCTCTAACAACGCCGCCAATTCATAAGCAAGCCCGCGATGGGAGAGCAGATCCGGACGATTCGGTGTGACCTCCACTTCCAACAACACATCGGAGGCGAAAAGCTGTTTCACCGGGGTGCCCACAGCGGGATCACCTTGCAAAATGAGTAGACCGTTTTCTTGATCCGCGAGGCCGATTTCCGACCCAGCGCAGAGCATCCCCTTCGACTCCACGCCGCGCATTTTCGTTTCGCCGATGGTGAATCCATTGGGCAGCGCGGCACCGGGCAGTGCGCAGGGAACCTTGTCACCGACCTTGTAGTTCTGCGCACCACAGACGATTTGGCGGAGAAAACCTTCCCCAGCATCCACTTGGGTGACCTTGAGGCGATCCGCATTCGGGTGCTGCACCGCTTCCATGATCTGGGCGACCACCACTTTTTCGGAGCTCACCCCCTTGGTATGGATGCCCTCGATCTCGATGCCCGCGAAGGTCAACAAATCGTCCAACTCCTGCACCGATTTTCCAGTCAGGTCCACATACTCACTCAGCCAATTCAACGAGACGTTCATAAAAAATTTGCAAAAATTGTTAGGCGAACTGACGCAAAAAACGCACGTCATTTTCGATCAAAAGACGGATGTCGCGGATGCCCCACTGGATCATCGCCAGTCGCTCCAAGCCCATGCCGAAGGCGAATCCTGTGATCTTCGCGGGATCATAAGCGCGGTCCTTGCGAGACTGGCACACGGCTTCGAACACTGCAGGATCCACCATGCCGCAGCCCGCCACCTCGATCCAGCGCGGGGCCTGGCCTTTGACCTCGAGCTTTACGTCGATCTCAAAACTCGGCTCCGTGAAGGGGAAGAAATGAGGACGGAAACGCACCTCGGTATCGGCTCCGAAAAGCTCGCGCAAAAATGCCTCCAGCGTGCCTTTCAGATCGGGCAGAGAGACATCTTCATCGACATACAAGCCCTCGAGTTGATGGAAGGCAGAGAGGTGCGTGCTGTCGATTTCATCGCGCCGATACGCCGTGCCGGGTGCCGTGATGCGCAGCGGCGGCGCGCATTTTTCCATCATGCGGATTTGTACCGAGGAAGTGTGCGTGCGCAGGAGCTTGCCGGAATCAAAATAAAACGTGTCCTTTTCGTTACGTGCCGGATGATCGGCGGGAGTGTTGAGAGCATCAAAGCAATGGAACTCGTCCTCGATTTCCGGACCATCCGCCAGAGTGAAGCCCATACGACGCAGGATTCCCACCGCCCGCTCACGCAACAAGGTCAGCGGATGCACGGCGCCAGCGGGCAACGCACGCGCAGGCAATGTCGGGTCGATGCCCTCCAAGGCCGCGCGATCCGCGACCTCCTGCAAGTCCGCTTGTTTCGCATCCAAGGCCTGCGTGATCGCTTGGCGGGCGGCATTGAGCAATTGGCCGACTTCGCCTTTTTCCGCTGGAGGCACATCTTTCATCCCCGCCGACAGAGCGGTGAGAGAACCTTTTTTTCCCAATACAGAGACACGGGTTTCCTCTAACGTACGGGTATCCCGCACCGCGGCGATCGCAGATAATGCATCACTTTGTACTAGCAAAATTTCTTCCTTCATACTCAAATCTCGGCGCCCCTTTAACTGGCGAAATGGGAAAGGTCAAAGCAGACCTGTCATTTCTCCTCATTTTTTTCGATACATGAAACTGTTTTTTTTCGCACTGTGCTGTTCTCTCACCGCTCATGCCCAATTGGTGGGACAATTCCAATCGACAGGAAAAACCGATACACGTGTTGATCGTCTGCCCGCACTTTGGCTGAAGTCCGGTGAATCCCCCAGCGCGTTCTTATCCCCCGGACCCTTCGAAGTGACTTGGACGGGCAAACTAAAAATCACCAAACGCCAGCGTCTGATTTTCTCCTTTGAAGGCAAGGGCGAGGCACGGCTCAGCATTGCGGGTGAGGAATTGCTCTCGGAAAAGGGCGAACTGGGCAGCGCACGCTCGGCGCAGACGCGCCTGAATTCGGGCGAACACGAGATCAAGATCACCTACAAGAGCGAAGCAGACGGTGCAGCGCATTTCAGGCTTTTGTGGGAGGAACGGGATTTTCCCCGGCAGAGCATACCGCCCACCGCTTTCGTCAGCGAAGCCACCGATGCCACCCGTCTCAGCCAACAACAACGTCGCGGACGCGAGCTCTTCGCCACCCAACACTGCAGCAAATGCCACCAAAGCGAGTCATCGCTGGGCGCGGATCCGATGCCGGAATTGCAGGAAATCGCCCCGCTCCTCGTCAACCCCGGCGACCGCCTGCAGGAAACCTGGCTGCGCGCCTGGCTCAGCGAACCACACGCCTTGCGCCCGGGCACCACGATGCCGCAATTGTTCGACCCGAAAAAACCGGAAAGCGCCCAGAAGATCGCCGACCTCGCGGCTTTTCTCAGTTCAATGAAATCCGGAGCCAACGCGGAAGCGGCTGCCACCGATGAAGCCACCATCCTCGCCGGAGGGGCGCATTTCCACAAACTCGGTTGCGCCGCCTGCCACACCGGACCGGATCAGGAAACGCCCGACTTGGAGAACAAACGCATCCCGCTGCGCCACGTCGCCGCGAAGTTCCAGCCCGGTGCGCTCGCTTCCTTCCTCAAAGCTCCCAATGCCTACGCCCCGCACCGCGGCATGCCGGACTTCAAGCTCAGCGATGAGGAAGTCCGCAGTCTCAGCGCTTTCCTCACTGCCAAGGCCAAGTCACCCCTCCCCGCCCAGCCCGCTCTCACCGGTGATGCCACGCGCGGCAAGGAAGTCGCCGCCGCGCACCATTGTTTTTACTGCCATGCCGGTCTGCCCACTCCGCAAACACTCACGGTGCCCAGCTTGCAGAAGATTTTCGCTGCTGACTGGAGTGCCAAAGGCTGCGTCGCCCCTGCAGAAAAACGTGGCACCGCCCCTGCCCTCCACCTCGCGGAAAATGACAGACTCGCCCTCATTGCCTTCCACGCCACCGGCACCAGCTCGCTCGGCATTCACGACAAGGCCGAAGCCGCCGAACGGAAATTCCACTCGCTGCGCTGCGATGCCTGCCACTCTCGCGATGGCCTCCCCGCCTTGCTCGATCGCACCCATGCCGAAACCCAGTCGCTCACCGCGCACATCGCCGGAGCGAACGAAAAACTCGACCAATCCCGCCCGCACATGACCTTCATCGGCGAGATGCTCCAGAGTTCCTTCACTCAATCCATCATCGCCGGAAATCTCGATTCCAAGCCCCGCCCCTGGCTCGACATGCGCATGCCCGCCTACAGCGCCCACGCTGCTTCGCTCAGCGATGGCTTCGCTCGACTCCACGGCATCGATCCCGAGGAAAAAACCACCCATGCCAGCGATCCCGCTCTCATCGCCATCGGCAAGGACCTCGTCTCCGCGGACAAAGGCTTCGGCTGCACCACGTGCCACGGCCTCGGCTCGGTCAAGCCCACCGCCGCTTTTGAAGTGCAGGGGCTCTACTTCGAACACGCGGCCCAGCGCCTGCGTCGCGAATGGTATGATCGTTGGATGGATAACCCCGGCAGCGTCACTCCCGGCACCAAAATGCCCCAATACGCCCCCGGCGGCGAATCACCCAACCCCGCCCTCAACGGCAACGCCGCCGATCAGTTCAACGCCATCTGGCACTACCTGCAGTCGGTCAAGAAACCCTGACACGGCAGTGTCCTTCACTATGCTTGCTTAACAGAGTGATGGTGCCTTAGCGAGGCTTTTCATAATCACTGACGCCAGAGATTCCAGATTTGACTCTGTTCTTAGATTTTGTTGAATAGCTCCGATGACCAGAAAAGAATACATCGTTGAGCCGATTACCACAGGAATTTTCAGTGGAACACTGGATCCTAAAAAGCTGCAAAACGCATTGAACCAGCGGGGTATGCACGGATGGAAGTTTGTGAAGTCAATCCACGAAACCAAGAAGATTCTCGGGCTATTTGCCAGAGAGGCTCACTTTGTGATTTATGAGCGTGAGGTGCCTATGCATCCACCACAGTAAATGTTCTAGTCGGTATGGACCGGGAACATAGGTAACAAATAAACCGGGAACATCTCTAGGGTCAGTCCTGAATGGCACGGCATTAAGCATTTTTTGAATAGCGTTTCTGATGTGGGATCGGTTGAAAAATGCTGCGATGTTTGGTGAGAAGAGGATAGGCTTTCGGTCGTTTTTTGACGGCTCTTGGTTCACTGCG
>JACCDJ010834923.1_pt1 | contig 19075 bp, 15 predicted proteins | sample 7444481 | NCBI WGS metagenome assembly JACCDJ01 (sample SAMN15323435, study PRJNA562643) | freshwater metagenome | isolation source: river surface water | place: USA:Blue River Watershed | collected 2017-08-15 | reverse complement strand
GGATTTCTCAACATATCTCACCGCCTCATATTTTTCCGTTTTGATTTTTTTAAATTCTGTTTGTTTTTCAAATGGAATACTCAGTTTTTTACAAGAGACTATTTAAAAAGAAATCTTTGATGGAAATTATAGAGAAATATCCAGAGAAACCTTGGGATTGGGAATCGATTTCCTATAATCCCAATCTAACAATGGAATTTATCGAGAAATATCCGGATAAACCTTGGGAATGGTATTGGATTTCTTACAATCCTAACATTACTATGGAAATTATAGAGAAATATCCGAATAAACCTTGGGATTGGCGGAGAATCTCTAGAAATCCTAACATTACTATGGAAATTATAGAGAAATATCCAGAGAAACCTGTCCCGCGTAGCGGGCAGCCTTCGGCTGACTGGGATTGGGATTATATTTCTATAAATCCTAATATTACTATAGGATTTATAGAGAAATATTCGAATAAACCTTGGGATTGGGATTATATTTCTGAAAATCCCAATATTACTCTGGACATTATAGAGAAATATTCGAATAAACCTTGGAATTGGGGAAGTATTTGTAGCAACCCTAACATTACTCTGGAATTTATAGAGAAATATCCAGACAAACCTTGGGATTGGAAGGAAATTTCTCAAAATCCTAATATTACTATGGAAATTATAGAAAAATATCCTAATAAACCCTGGGATTGGTATTGGATTTCTAGAAATCCTAATATTACTATAGAATTTATAGAGAAACCTCCGAATAAACCTGTCCAGAGTAGCGGGCAGTTTTCGACTGACTGGAATTGGTCGGAACTTTCCAGAAATTCCAATATTACTATGAAATTTATAGAAAAATATCCAGAGAAAACTTGGGATTGGACATGGATTTCTCAACATATCTCACCGCCTCATATTTTTCCGTTTTGATTTTTTTAAATTCTGTTTGTTTTTCAAATGGAATACTCAGTTTTTTACAAGAGACTATTTAAAAAGAAATCTCTACTAGAAATTATAAAAAAATATCCAGAGAAACCTTGGGATTGGAGTTATATTTCTTGGAATCCCAATCTTACTATGGAAATGATAGAGAAATATCCACAGAAATCTTGGAATTGGTGGTTTATTTCTTACAATTCTAACATTACCATTGAATTTACAGAGAAATATTCGAATAAATCTTGGGATTGGGCTTATATTTCTTACAATTCTAATATTACTATGGAAATTATACAGAAATATCCAGATAAACCTTGGAGTTGGGGTTATATTTCTGAAAATCCTAATCTTACGATGGAATTTATGGAAAACCATCCGAAAAAACCTTGGAATTGGACGGAAATTTCTAGAAATCCTATAATTACTCTGGATTTTATAGAGAAATATCCAGAGAAACCTTGGGATTGGAGTTGTATTTCTATTAATCCTAATCTTACAATGGCATTTATTCAGAAACATCCAGAGAAACCTTGGAAATGGCAGTATATTTCTAAGAATTCCAATATTACTATGGAAATTATAGAGAAATATCCGAATAAACCTTGGGATTGGGATTGGATTTCTATGAATCCTAATCTTACGATGGAATTTATGGAAAAATATCCTAATAAACCCTGGGATTGGCATTGTATTTCCAGAAATCCCAATATTACTATGAAATTTATAGAGAAATATCCAAAGAAAAACTGGAATTGGTCGGAACTTTCCAGAAATCCTAATATTACTATGAAATTTATAGAGAAATATCCAAAGAAAAACTGGAATTGGTCGGAACTTTCCAGAAATCCCAATATTATTATGGAAATAATAGAGAAATATCCAGAAAAGCCTGTCCAGCGTAACGAACAACCTATTTCTTGTAACTGGGATTGGGGTTATATTTCTCAACATATCTCACCGCCTCATATTTTTCCATTTTGATTTTTTTTTGAACCAAATGCTGAGGTTTTGACAAGAAATTTCTGAAATATCTCTATGTGTCATATATATTTCCATTTGTTTTTTTCAAATGGAATATAAAAAAATTCAAGCTATCATTTCAGCTTTTAAAGGACTATGACTCTCATAATTTAATAACACGAAATCCTTTGCTTCGAACTCATTTATAATTTCCAGATTTGTTTTCTCAGACAATTCCCGTTTTATCAGCAATCTTGGAAATTTAAACGGTGAACGTTCCAGTTGTTCTCTTACGGCTGTTTCATGGCTTTCGTATACATGACAGTCTCCTAAAAACATTATTAGTTCGCCTGCGAATTTTCCGGTTAGTTTAGCAACTATTTCTAACAGTAGGAAAGATGACGCAATATTAAAGGGAGTTCCAAGAAAAAGGTCTTGTGAACGGTTATAACATGTCATGTCCAAAGTATTCCCATCCACATAGAACTGTATAATCAGAGAATGACAAGGATATAAAACTCCTTGACTCGCCTGTTTGGGATTGAAAGTCGTCATTAGAATTCTACGAGAAGTTGGGTCGGTTCTTATCTCATTTATAACTTTTGTTAGTTGGTCAAAGCCACCCTCTATTTTTTCATTTGGATTACTCCAGTTATATTCGGAGTCAAAATGTCTCCATTGATACCCATACATAGGTCCCATTAAACCGTTAGTTTTCTCAGTGTTCTTTTTCCAGATATTTACCCCTTTTTCTTCCAATTTCTTGGTATCCGTATCGCCCCTGAGAAAAAATAATAATTCTTCCACAATTCCTCTAAAAAACATTTTCTTTGTTGTTAATAGAGGAAATCCCTCAACTCCGTAAAATCTCAGAACTTTCCCAAACCTTGAAAAAACAAAGCCATTTCTGGTCATTCTCTTTTCGCATGTTAAAACCTCTCTCAGCAAATTTTGATAAGAATGTTCAGAAGAATCGGCAGGTTCAAGCTCATAATGAATAAAGTCGTCATACTCAGTTCTTTTAATGGTTATAAATTTTTGAAAGTTAATATTAACAAAAACATCCGATGTGTATTCTTGTTTCATGACAGATAAATAGAGAGTTCGAATTTTTGTATAATATTTGTCCGAAAGGACTTGGTTGTATATCTCACCACCTCCTATGACCATTGGAACTTTGTCAGTATGGTTAGACATGGTGTCCAGAGTAATACCGTGACGATGTAAAACATAGACTGCTCTATTTTTTAACACTGGAAGAGCTGTTTTAGCACCTACAAAGCATGTTCTGTCTGTAGTTATTTTTCGAAACAATTTCAGTTCTTCCCTACATTCCCAAGGCAATTTTCCATTTAAACCAATTCCTTGATTTTTTGACATAGCTAGTATAACATCCATTTATAAATACAGTAGTCTATTTATAAATCATTTTTACAGATTAACAGATATTCGAACACAAATCCTGTACCTTTTGTTTTTTTCGACTGAAATTTTTTATATGGAATAGATATCAATGTAATTTCTGAAACATGTTCAAACATAATATTTAACAGAGTTTCAATATTCAATAAGCCTTCAGAAGAATATGAGACGCAACAGACTTGAACACAACTATTCGAAAATATATTTGAGAATAACTGACGAAAACTTTCTTTCACATTTTTTCTCTTGCAGAAATCGCTGATAAAATTATCAGGCCTTTGTCCAGTCTTGCCATGTAATTTGGGAGTGTCATTTTTGGCTATAGTATTTAACACATGATAATTACTGGAATATTGCCGTTTGTTATATGGACTGTCTAAATAAACCAAGTTTGCAAACTGAGTTTCTTCCAAAACATTTCCAAGATGATGGAAATGTTTTGTTTTCGAGTTTTTTATATATTTTTCACAAATTTTCGTAAAAATATTTAACACATTTTTTTTCGCAGAATTTTTTAGTTTTTTGAGAAAAGCCCCGTATACTGATGCGGTATTTGCTACTTTATCCGCAGCCATTATGAGACATGCTATTAGATAATTTCTAGTTTCCTTGTCAGATTCCTTGTCTATCTCGTTACGAATATTTCCTATCAGTTTTCCGTTTTGACAACTAAAGAACTGTCTTTTTTCAGAATATTCAATAGATATAAAGGTATTTGTCTCATTTATTTCTGTGTTTTTTGCAAGCCTGGTCAAAAAGGAATTAACTTGCTTTTCATCTACTCTGTTAAAATGAATAGATGAAATATACTGTGAATATATCTCAGTATCCACAGTCCTACATACTTTACAATTGAGAGTTTTTGACAGCTCGAATCCAATAATACCAGTACCAGAGAACAAATCGCATACAGAACTAACAGAAATATTGTTATTTTGAACAAACTTTTCAACCTCGAATACTATAGAATTGGATAGTTTCAGTTTACTTCCCAGATAGTTTAAAGTCATTTAGTAAAGTAATTTATAATTTTAAAATAAATGGACGATATTTTGAACGAATTTTCAGATAGGCTAAGTAGGATTCATATAAGTGATACAGAAAATACTGGGAATGACATAAATGTTCAAGATGGCAGGTATGTTCAAGATGGCAGGTATGTTCAAGATGACATGGATACACTAATTTCTGAGTTTCAAACAGCAAATGTCCATGACCAACAGGAAATGGAAGACCAGTTGAGACAGGAAATGGATTCTCTGGACGATTTGAATACACAACCGAATCCTACATGGGAATCTATGGAGTTATCTATTGAGTTATCAAGGTTTTCTGGAATGAATTTCACACAGGTAATGAGAAATGTAAGAAATATTTTGTTATTTTTCACAGACTTTCCGAAATTTATAGATTATTATAACCAAAATAATAACTCCAAAACAACACTGGTAATTTTATCCGGAAAACTTTATCTCATAAACAGTCATGGAAAAATTTTATAAAAATGATTTTTTGTAAAAAAGTGGTAAATATTAAATGGATGATGAAGACGGTCTAAGACATGTGAAAAATCGCATAGATTACTACAAAACTCTGGCTAAAACAAGGTTGGTAAGTATCAACAATCTCAAATTAAAACTTCAGTTCGAACAGTTCAAGAGCCGTCTTTATGAGAATTTGCTGAAACAATACACGCCTATTAATATTTCTGAACTTTTAAAAGTTGATGAAAATGGAATAAAAGTTTTTTTGGAAAAAGATACACCCATAACAGTATTTGAGAACATGGAAGAGAAAAAAACGTTTGTTCTGTCTAAACGTTGGAAAAAACCTCGCATGGAAGTTATTCCAGAAAATCCATGTGAAGAAGAGACAAAGGTTCTAACGGCCAATACCAATATGAAAACAATGGCTCACGATTTTGGGTTTGACACCATAAATATTGCAACAGTGGATACTCAACTCAATGATATCATACAGGAAATATCAAAGGCGCGAATAAATAAAAAAAATATCTCAGAATTACGTAAACTTCGGTTCTCTCTGTTAGGCCCTTTGAATGTCTCGGAATATAAACAAAAACTTTTAACAACAAATCATCGGTTGGAACTCGCCTTGCAAAAAAAGGCTGGAACTGATACAAAAAAACTGGAAGAATACATGTCGCTGTCCATGACTTCCTTGGATAAAAGACTGATTTATTACAGAAACTATTATGATACTCTGTTAGATATAGAGGAAATTCAGAGATATAAAAACTCTCTGATATTACACGAAAAACATTTTACAAGGTATATAACATTTTCCCTTGACACGTTATACGAAAAAATTTTTAATTACGGCATTGTCATTTCTTCGGTCAAGGAAATTTTGGAAAGAGTTCTGATAAATCCTAACGGGTTTAATAACATTGTTTATCTTGACAGAGAAACAAAAAAAGACAGCGAGACTAAAAAGGATAGTGAGTTTAATAAAAAAGATAATGATACCAAAAAAGATAATGAGACATCCCATTATTCTTTCTATACATTAGATAATATTGAAAATGGTGTTAGAAAATGGAAGATAGAATATCGGTTAGTTTCATTGTCTAAAACTCTGTCTATAAACATGATAAAATATTGTATAGATTTATACAGAAAAATTTACTTTGATTCTTTCAAGGATAATAAATACCGAGAACATATAACAGTCCCCATTGTTGAAAACGACTGTTCCCAGCTTTTGGAAAATATTTCTGTTCTTGCAAAGAAAAAAAGTTTCTGTTTAATGGTTCAGGCAATTATACGAGAAAAATGCCGAATAAAACCAACAACCCAAGACAAGTTTGATTTTACATCAGATGACAAGGTAAATAAACGAAATTTTATATCAGAAACTGACGACCTTACAGAAATAAACAGTTGTATCAAAAGAATTTTTGATGATATCACATCTGACGAAATAGCTGTGATATGTCAGAAACTTGTTTAAAGTATGAATTATCAACCTTATAAACCTTATAAACAAACTTATTTTTCCAATAATTTGATGATATCCAAACCTTCCACCCCCATATTACCTAGAGAACCCATGTTTCCCAACATTCCTGTGAGAGACATGAGAATTGCTGAAACATCGGGTTGTTCCTGACCATTATCTATAGAGTTAATAACATTTAACAGTATTCCAATTGTTTTCTTGGCTTCTTCGTCCATGTTTGGATTCTTTTTCTCAATATTTCGAATAAGGTTTCTTATAGTTCTCATTATTTTGGGAAAGTCCATGTTTTTAGACCCAATGTTTGCCTGAAAACCTGCCATGAGTTCATTCAGAGCTCCAGAACCCATAAGAGCTGTTATATTATCCATTGGGGATAACTCGGGGTTTATTTTACCTTCAAATTTTGACGCCATGTCTGTAAGAAAACTCAAATCCTCGAGATTTACGTCTTCGTTCGCATTGCTATCATTATTTTCATTATTTTCATTATTTTCATTATCCTTGTTCTCTGTAAGTTTCCCAAAATTTACATTCGAAACACACCGATTTCCAATATTTATCAGATGTCGCCATATATTTTCCTTTGAATCCTCAGAAGCTACAGAAAAGATTGGTGCAAGGTCTACAAATATTCTGTCGGAATACTCAATTTTTAGTTCGATCATTTTTGATATTGACATTTCCCGAATACCATCTTGATTCCTTTCACAAAACCTTTTAAAAATCTCTGTATGTTTTTCTACAGCCTTTACGTAAGAAATTTCAGTATTGGTTATTAGGCGATCATATAATAACAGAGATTTCTGTTTCTTTCCAAACTCGCTTGATAAGTCGTTAATAAAATTACGACATGCTTCAAATGCACTAGTTAAATTGGATGACATTTATTCGGTGTATATATTTTTTAAAACAAATTTAAAAAAATTCCACATTTTTTTAAACATGGAACAAACAATAAAAGAATTTCTCTTTACTCGTAACAGAAATTCTGCGTTAAAAATACTTGATATATGTGAGACTGAAAAACTGAATTCTTTGGGAAGTATATTATCTCTGTATTTTATGAATATATTTGCATGTCCCAAACTGATGTTTTATGAGAAAAAATTTACTGGCCAAGACGCGTCAAATTTGATTCATATTACAATGGACCATTCTCTGGCTCATTCCATTGTTAAATATCAGTTTGAAAACTTTGATAAAAATGCCGACTTTACCAGTTATAACATCGAAATTGTAGAAAAAATAAAAAAACGCCCAAACAACCCACTTCCTCTAATAACTCTAACAATAACTACATGCAAGAGGTATGACCTGTTTGTTGCAACAATGAACTCATTTCTGAATTGCTGTCAAGATTTACTGAGAATAGATTACTGGATTTGTGTGGATGACCATTCAGAGGAGCAAGACATTGAGAAAATGAGACAATTATATCCATTTCTAACAATTGTTCCAAACCCTATAAAAGGTCATGCGAATTCCATGAATATTATAAGGGACGTTGTTCAAACTCCCTATATATTTCACATGGAAGATGACTGGAAATTTATTCAAAAAAGAAATTACATTACTGAGTGTATGACAGTTCTAAACTCAAATGATAACATAGGCCAGTGTCTTTTAAACAGAAACTATGCAGAAGTAAATCTTGACTGTGTTGGTGGAATTCCCTGTGAAATTAACGGAATTCGCTATTATATACATGAACATGCGAAAAATACTGAGGAGCAACAGACTTTTAACAAAAAATACTCGGGTGGTGTTAATTGTGCGTATTGGCCACATTTTTCGTTTCGCCCATCCCTTGTTAAACGTAATGTTTATCTAGAATTTGGCAAGTTTAACTACGACGCGGCACATTTTGAGATGGAATACGCGCGTAAATATTCAACCAAATATGTTTCAGCCTTTTTGGAAGGTATTTACTGTCTACATACCGGAAGACTCACATCTGAGATTCATGACAAAACTAAACTGAATGCGTATATTCTGAATGGGGAGACTCAATTTGTGGAAAAACCGTTAAAAGCAACGGAATGGATGCAAACGTTTGTTATTAACATGGATAGACGACCAGACAGATGGAATGAATTTTCCAAACATTCCGCGTTCAAATGTTTAAACTACACCAGATTTCCAGCTATAGACGGAAATCTATTGATACCTTCAGCGCGTCTGAATAAAATTTTCGAAGGAAATGACTACCGAATGAGAAAGGGTATAGTTGGATGTGCACTATCTCATATTCAATTAATGATAAACCATTTGAAACAGAATACACACGAATTTCTGTGTGTTCTGGAAGATGACGCAAAACCTATAGTTTCCGATGAAATATTTAAAAAGGTTGTCATGGATATTTTTGGAATGGATTTTGATTTATGTTATCTCGGTCATCACTGTTGGAAACCTGAAAATAATACATCAAAAAATGGAATTACCTTTATGAAAGCAAGTTCAAAGCAAGCTCTGGAATATTCCATGGGAGGAACTACAGGTTATATCATATCAAGAAATGGATGTGAAAAGTTATTGAATTTTATAGAAATCCATGGAATGACCAACGCGATAGACACAATACAACAGAAAAGCGGGGATATTCTGAATCTTTATTACACAGTTCCCTCTATAATATTCGCAGATGTATATACACTAACAAATTCGAATGTGGATACTGACATACAAAAAAATCATACGAGTTTGTATGATGAAACTATAGGAATGACTGAAAATCGTCTAAAAAATCATGGAGAATATGACATTTCGAAGGTATTAAAATATCGCAATTTTTTGTCCATTGGAGATAACACACATGTCTCTGAGGCTCTGTGTTCAAGGAATAACCTGTTTGATTTGATAGAGGATTCATCTCTTGAGACAAATCTGTTAATATTGGAAACCATCTATGACATGACGGAAACTGAGATAGAAAGTTTTGTAAAAGATTTCACGGATGTATCCAAGGGAACCATATATGTTCAAAATTGGAATAACCGAACAGTATTTAAAAATACAATGTTTTCTGTTAGTTTTCCTCATGAGGATATTAATGACTTGTTTCCTATATACCTCAAAAAATTTTTGTCTTTTCAAAAAATGGTAAAGGAACCAAACGTTATTTTACTACATTCCTCAAGAATTTCCAAAATACCAAAAGTGGATTTTTTGAAAAAACACAATATTCCATTTTTTAACATTGCTGTTGAATTTCCCGAACATCTCGCGGCTTCTGAATGGACACCTAAAAAGATTCATTATGACCAAAACATATACCGTGTAGCTGTCCAAAAGAGAATACAAAATTTTATTGAAAATTTTTAAACAAATTTTATCGAAAATTTTTAAACAAATTTTTTAAAAAATGATTTTTAAAAAAAATTAAAAAATAGTAAAAATAATGCAGCAAACAACGAAATGCGACAAGGGATGTTGTTATATTTATTCTTGTGAATATCCCAAAGATGACAAGCGAATTTTTGTAAAGAGAAAAAAATCTGGAGTTTTATTACATGACAAACTAACCAATAAAATACTGTTAGTTCAGAGTCGAGGTCTTTATTGGGGACTTCCAAAAGGTTCCTGTGAAGAAGGTGAGGATTTTATAGATTGTGCTATACGGGAGGTTAAAGAGGAAACTGGTATATTGTTAGAAAAAAGTCAATTAACAAACCCAACAAAAATAATGGATAACGCCGTCTATTATTATTCAGAAATTCCTGAAACGACTGTTAAAGTTCAAAAGAAAACCTTGGGAAAAGATTCAAATGGTTTAAATGAGACAAACTGGGAAACTGGTGTTATCTCTGGACTGAAAAATCTCATTGACCTTAAGCCTGTAATAAATGACGCAAACGCTATAACATGGATAAACGTGGATTGTTTGAAAAAAATGATCAGAGATGAAAAAATGATATTAAATAGACATAGCCGTCAAATGATAAAAATATTCTGTAAATAAATCTATAAATAAATCTATAAATATTTTCAAAATGATTTTTGAAAAATTATTTGGTACTAAAAAATGGAAAAAAGTAAATATCGCAAAATGAATCCAGTGGAGCATGTATTGGCTCGTCCAGAGATTTATGTTGGGTCCATGAGACTACGAAAAACATTCGAATATATCCAAACTTCCAATGGAATCATATCTGGAGGGGATAAAGGGCGAGATATCGGAGAATCTGTGGATGTTGTGGACGGACAAGATGCTGTGGATATCGCAGACGAAACTGAGATTATTGAGAAAAAAGAGATTGAAATATCCCCAGCATTTGTTCGTATATTTATAGAACCTCTGTCAAATGCTATAGATAATTTAGCACGAAGCAATAAAGAAGGTATAAAAATGACAAAAATCAGTGTTGAAATAGACAGAGAAACTGGTTTAACTACTATAACAAATGACGGTGCTGGTATTCCCATTGAAAAACATCCAGAATACGGCTGTTATAATCACACAATGATTTTCGGAGAGTTATTTACCGGTTCAAACTATAACGATAAAGAAGACAGGTTCGAAATCTCAGGTCTGAATGGAGTTGGAGTTAAACTGACATGTATATTCTCTAAACTTTTCACGGTGGAAGGGGTAGATAACAAAAAGAAATTTACACAGACTTGGAAAAAAAACATGAGTAAAGTCTCAGAACCTTTAATTGAAAAATCTAAACTAAAAAAAGGATATACGAAAATATCGTTTATTCCAGATTTTTCGAGATTTGGATTGGAAGGTTATAACGAGAATATTATCGCACTGTTTAAAAGGTACCTATCTGATACAGCCATGATAACAAGGTTAAGAGTAAGTTTCAATGGTTCTGTTATTCCGGTTAAAAATATAAAAGATTACGCTGGGTTATATTCACTGTCTGGATTGGAAGAGTATTTTACAGTTGAAACCGAAAACTGTAGAGTTCTGTTAACTTCCAATACATCCGGTGAATTTGAGACTATTTCTTTTGCCAACGGTATCTACACACCTCTTGGAGGAACCCATGTGGATTCTTGGACAGAAACTCTTCTTCGTCCAATAGTTGAGAAATTTAACAAACCAAAGAAACCATCTATAAATATATCAGATGTTAAAAAATTTTTTCGTTTGTTTGTTGTTGCATCTGTGATAAATCCACGGTTTGAGTCTCAGTCTAAACTGAAACTTGAAGAACCTGTTATAAAATCATCCATAGATATTAAGGCGATTAAAAAAATATTAAAATGGAAAGTTATTCAAAAAATAGAAAATGTTATAAAAGGCAAGGAACTATCCTCTCTCAAAAAAAGTGAGAGAAAAAAACGCGGCTACGAAAAGGTTAAAGGATTGGAACCGGCAAACAACGAAGGTGGAAAAAAGGGTCAAGATTGCACACTCATTCTTGTTGAGGGAGATTCAGCAAAGACATATGCGATAACTGGAATTCAAAAGGGAGCTTTTGGAAAAGTGGGAAGAGATTGGTTTGGAATAATGACTCTTACTGGAAAACTGTTAAACTGTAGAAATGCAACAATATCTTCTATAGAAAAGAACAAGGTTATAGAATCTATAGTAAAGGCTCTAAATCTTCAATACGATCTGGATTACCAATTGGAAGAAAATTTTTTGAAACTGAGATATGGCAGAGTAATGGCTATAACCGACGCAGATGTTGATGGAATTCACATTTCTGGACTTTTACAAAACATGTTTCATGTGCTTTTTCCATCACTGTTATTACGAAAGGAAGCTTTTTACACAAGCATGCAAACTCCCATTGTGAGAATTTACGGAAAAACTGACAGATTTTTTTATGACGAAAATGAATACAAGGAATACCTTCAAAAAAATCCCAAAACTACAAACAAAAAATATTACAAGGGATTGGGAACTTCCAACGATGATGAAATTCTTGAGACTTTTGCTAAAAAAATTGTTCGGTTTGAAATGGATGAAAAAGCAAAGGATAGTTTTGACAAGGCTTTTCACTCAAAAATGGCTAACCTTCGCAAACAGTGGATATCAACTCCTCCCAAAGATTCTGTTCTTAAATGGAAAGGAAATAAAGTTGAACAGCAAACTATAACATTTTCAGACTTTATAGATACTGAGTTAATAAAATACTCAATAGACGACTGCAGCCGTAGCATTCCAAATATAATGGATGGTCTTAAACAGGGACATCGGAAAGTTCTCTATACCATATTTAAAACTCCTTCTCTGAAACATTCTGGAAAAACAATGAAGGTAGCTCAAGTAGCAGGACTTGTTGCTTATGAGACAGAATACCATCACGGTGAACAGAATTTACACGGAACTATTATAGGAATGGCGCAAAATTTTGTGGGAAGTAATAACATTCCTCTGTTAGTTCGTGATGGAGCGTTTGGTACAAGAAATGCTGGTGGTAAGGATGCAGCAAGTGGTAGATATCCTCTAACAAAACTAGAAAAAATAACTAGGCATATATTCCATCCAGATGACGATATTCTGTTGACATATACTGAAGATAACGGAAAAACTGTAGAACCTGAGTTCTTTGTTCCCATAATTCCAATGATACTTGTTAACGGCTGTATAGCTGGTATTGGCACTGGATGGTCCTGTTCAGTTCCAAATTATAATCCCAGAGATATTATTGCTCTCATAAAGGTATGGTTGGACAAAAAAGATTCTGGTGAAATAACAACCCTTCAAGATTACTCTCTGGATCCTTACTATGAAGGTTTTACCGGTAAAATAGAAAAAGAAAATGAAAAAAAATATGCAACCTATGGAATTTTAAAAAATAACATAATATCTGAGCTTCCTATAAAATGTTGGACAAATGACTATACAGAACATTTGGAAAGTCTGAGAGAAGAAAAGAAAATAATGAGCTATAAAAATTACTCAACACCAACAAGGATTCGTTATGAATTGAAACCTGTAAAAGATACAGTGTTAAGTTTGGAGGATTTAAAACTGAAAACTTGCATCTCAATCTCTAACATGATGTTATTTGACGAAACGAAAAAGATTCGAAAATTTTCCACTGCACAGGAAATTTTGGAAACTTTTTGTGAAATTCGTTACGGGTATTATGTTAAAAGAAAGGTACATAAACTGGAACAATTGGAAAGACTGTTAAAATTACTTGCCAACAAAAAAAGATTTTTGGAATATATCCGAGATGGGAATATAAAATTGTTTGTGAAAACTAACGGAAAAAAAGAATCCAAAAAGACAGAAGAAATAATAACTGAGTTAGACGAGATGAAATTTGACAGAGTTGATGAAAGTTTTGATTATCTGTTTAAACTTGAGATTATGCATATAACTGCTGAGAAAATAAACAAGTTGGAAAATGAAATAGTAAATAACAGAAATGAAAGGGACTTGCTGTCAAGTACCAAAGAATCGAATATTTGGAGGAACGATTTGGAAGAATTGGAAAAATATCTAAAATGATTTTTTTAATTTCTGTTTGTTTTTCAAATGGAATACTCAGTTTTTTATAAAAGATTGTTTCAAAAGAAATCTCTGATGAAAATCATAGAGAAATATCCAGAGAAAAACTGGGATTGGAAATGTATTTCTCGAAATCCTAATATTACAATGGAATTTATAGAGAAATATTTACAGAAATTTATTGATAAAAATGCTCTTGTGTGGGATCATATTTCTGGAAATCCTAATCTTACAATGGAAATCATAGAGAAATATTCAGAAAAACCTTGGAATCGGTATGGAATTTCGATGAATCCCAATATTACTATGGAAATCATAGAGAAATATTCAGATAAACCTTGGGATTGGCGTTGGATTTCTCGAAATCCTAATCTTACGATGGATTTTATAGAGAAATATTCAAATAAACCTTGGGATTGGTATAGGATTTCAATGAATCCTAATATTACTATGGAAATTATAGATAAATATTCAGAGAAACCCTGGAATTGGCCTTGGATTTCCTATAATCCCAATATTACTATGGAAATTATAGAGAAATACCCAAATAAACCTTGGAATTGGCCTTGGATTTCCTATAATCCCAATCTAACAATGGAATTTATCGAGAAATATCCGAATAAACCGTGGGATTGGCATTGGATTTCTATAAATTCTAACATTACTATAGAATTTATAGAGAAATATCCAGAGAAACCTTGGAATTGGGGTTTTATTTCTAGAAATCCCAATCTTACTGTGGAAATGATACAAAAATATCCAAAGAAACCTTGGGATTGGAATTGTATTTCTTGTAATCCTAATATTACTATGGAAATTATAGAGAAATATCCAGAGAAACCTTGGAATTGGAATTGGTTTTCTTGGAATCCTAATATAACTATGGAATTTATAGAGAAATATCCAGAGAAACCCTGGGATTGGTCGGGGATTTCTCAATGTATCTCACCACCACACATTTTTCCATTTTGATTTTTTTTAATTTCTGTTTGTTTTCAAATGGAATACTCAGTTTTTTATTTAAAATTATTTCGACGAGAAAAATTTCCATATATTTTACCCAGCAAATACGAATGGAAATGGGAAATGATTAGTCTTAATAAAAACCTTGATATATGCGAGTTGATAGAAAATTATCCAAATTTACCACGATATATTAAATATGAGATAAATTGGTCGTATATTTCAGGCAATAGATACATAACCTTGGAATATATTCTAAAAAATTCAAGATTTGATTGGCATTGGGGAATCCTCTCAGATAATCCAAATATAACATTTCGAGACATGTTGAACCATTCATATCTACGTTGGGATTGGAAAAGTGTATCATCCAAACCAGATATAACATTGGATACAGTTTTAAAGCATCCAGAAATATCTTGGAATTGGGACATGTTATCCCGTCATCCAAATATAACATTTAGAGATATATTGAATAATCCACATAAACCTTGGAATTGGTGGGAAGTTTCTTGTAATCCAAATATTTCTGTTCGAGACGTGTTGGATTACAAGAAACCCACTCTGTGTACAAAAATACCTATTAGATGGAATTTTTCGGCATTATGTGGAATGGATAACATTGATATAAAAATATTGTTAGAGGATGATTATATCAAAACAAAATTATCTGATTGGGCTTGGGAGGTGATATCTTCCAACCCACATATTACAATGAGCTATATATTAGATACCCTGAATAAACCCATGAAATATCCAAAAAATGGTTTGGAATCTTGGGATTGGGGGAGACTTTCTTGGAATCCGAGTATAACATTACGGAATATATTGAATAATCCAGATTTACCTTGGGATTGGAACTCTGTTTCATTCAACGAAAATATAACTCTTCAAAATATATTGGATAATCCCGATATACCATGGAATTGGAAAAACATTATTTATAATTCAAATATTCCGTTAAAATATATTTTAGATAATCCAGAAAAATTTTCGAATTGGGAAACTATTTCATCTAGGAAAAATTTAACAACAAGAGATATATTGAAAAATTTAGATAAATCTTGGGATTGGTATAGTGTTTCTGCTTCTGTGAGAGAATATCTGAAATATCCGTATTGAGAATTTTGTGAAAAATATTTTGTTAAAATCACAGGAAATACTAGGGAATTATTGGAAATGACAGGGAATTATGGGAATAATAGAGAATTATGGGAATTATGGGAAATGACAGGGAATTATGGGAATTATAGGAAATGACAGGGAATTATAGGAAATGACAGGTAATTATGGGAAATGACAGGGAATTATGGGAAATCATGGGAATTATAGGAAATCATGGGAATTATAGGAAATCATGGGAATGACAGGGAATTATAGGAAATCATGGGAATGACAGGGAATTATAGGAAATATTTACAGTAATTTTTAAAAAATTTAAAAATTACAAAAACATTTGTAATATAGTATCAATGTCTTTCCGATGTTTCGAATATCGAAAAGATATATATTCACCCGTATTAACATTGACAAGAAAACATTTGATATCTAATAGATCTGGAAATTCCTCAGATAATAGATATGCATATATTAATATTTGAATATAATCCCTAACCTCAAATTTTTTGGTACATTTTAATTCAACAATCTTTGCAGTGGTTTTCTTTAGTTTTATATAATCTGGTATTCCCATTATTCTAGTATTTCCAATTATTTTATTGATAAGATATCCTTTTTCGAATGTATCAATATCTTTGACACATGTTCTGATACTTTTCAGAAATTTTGTAAGATTTTTGTCTGTTAGTTTTATGAGATTTTCTTTCACCTGTTTAAATACATGATTACTGATAGATGTATTTTTCATGTGCCATTCTTTACCCATTTTCAAAAAATCCAAAGCTGATGAAGGCTTCGAATTTCCATCAAGTTCATACCAATCGAAAATATCAATACCTATGGAGTACGAAATATAAATTTCAACAGCTTGTCCAAGTATAGACCACACAGAGTTTTCGTCTTTGGGACCGTATATGGTTGCAGCTTGTAATATCTTTGTTGGTATTTCATTAAACAAATCATTAGGTAAATCCAATATTTTCTCGATGGCAATTTCTTTGTGGGGAGATATCCTCGAAATTAAATCTGTTACTTTCCTTGAAATTATTTTTTTGGAATCTGTGGGGATTCCTATTCTTATCGGACATATTACATTACACATAATTTCTAGATCGCATCTATTAATAAAAGGTAGCGGGTATGTTCCTATATCTCCTATTAGGATCAACTGTTTTTTTACTCTCGAACATGCAACATATAAATGAGGTTCTATTATACCATCCGTATGTGCATGATAAAAACCACGTGATGAGAAACCAAACACAATCACGAGATCTTTTTCCAGCCCTTTGGAACCTACGTTAGTTACAAACCATAACTTACCTTTTGTCATAAGTTCAGTATGATCAGTTTCACTCTCCTGTTTGAAAATTTTACATCTCGGGATTTGTTCTAGGATAATTCTTTCAAATGTTTCTGGTGGATTCATGTGTTCGGATTTGGATTTAATCGAATTAGCCAGAATGAGCGTGTTTTCTGCTCCAAATTTTTTTATTTGATTTATTAAAAAATAAACAATATCTGGTCTGCGATTTAAATATTCACCATTTGGTATAAGAATGGGTTTTAAATTGTCATTCTGAGATTTTCCTATAATTTCTGTATTTGCACATTCATTTAGAAAAGTTGAGTTAGCGGGTGTTAAACGGAAACTTTCTGTTAACTTTAGATATCTATGTTTCCTTGATATATTATATTTTTTTGTTACATTATTTATAAATTCAAGGAAACAATTTTTCACATCAATCTCTCTCACTTTATCAGACACTCGTTGTTTTGGGTCCCCAAGCATTAATATCCACATCTCTAGGTTTGTATGTATTATCTTCTCTAAAAATTTCGAAACCCATTCTGTTATATCTTGACATTCATCTAATATCAATATATCAATCATTGGAACATGTTCAGGTTCATTCACTCCTATTTCTATAAGTTTTTTATCATTATTCACAGATTCTCCGTAACATTTACAAGCCATACCATGGAACGTCATTATTCTTGTGTTTTTCAATTTGCGAAATTTAATACGTGTTTCAATTTGGAGTTTTTTCGAATAGGTGAGTACCCATATATTCTTATCTGGGTATTTTTCTACAACAAATTTTATAGTTGTTGTTTTCCCTGATCCAGGTACAGCTGATACGGTTATATTCCTGTTTGCAAGTTTTTCTACTATTCTCTTTTGTTCTTTTGATGGTTTCATGCTTTTTTGATAGATTATCCAGCATATCAAAAAAATCATTTTATAATCTACTTTTTTATTTCTGTAAATTTTGTGTTTGAAACAATAACTCCTGAGTTAATACCACAAATATCCTTTAGAATGATATACTTTTCAATTTATAAAAGGAATTTTTAAAATTTCACTTTTTGATAGATTCACAGTTCCGGTAGTTTCTAACATGTATTGGAAATTATGGGAAATGATAGTGGATGATAGGAAGTTATGGAATTATAGGAAAGAACAGGGAATGATAGGAAATGATAGGAAATGATAGGGAATTATGGGAAAGAACAGGAATTACAGGAAATGATAGTGGATGACAGGGAATTATGGGAAATGATAGTGGATGACAGAGATTGACAGGGAATATCAGGAATTATAGGAAAAGACAGGGAATGAGGAAATTATGGGAAAGAACAGTAATTACAGGAAATGATAATGGATGACAGAGATTGACAGGGAATATCAGGAAATGACAGGGAATTACAGTGAATATCAAGGAATTACAGTGAATATCATGGACTTACAGGAAATCACAAGGGTTTATAGGAAATGACAAGGCATTACAGGGAATGACAGATACCACAGACTTTTAAAACTACAATTTTAGTATATATAAGGGAATATACAAATTTTCAAATTTAAAGATTTGAAAATGTAGGTAAATGAATATTTCTGATAATATCCGAAATCTATGGACAGAACCTCCAACTTTTGATGATACCCGTAAATATGAATCAAACAAGATTTTGGTAAATGTATACAAGGGTATGATGGAAATAAATAATTACGATTCAGATAATAGGGTTCAAATCATTCCTCTGCGAAATGTGGAATTTATAGAAAGAATTCGATTTTATTTAACTTTTCATATGAACAGTGGGACATCTCATACTATTTATGTTGGAGAGTCGACATCAAATGATAGCATGGGTCAAAAAATACTAACAGAATTTATTAAATATTCATGTTTGTAAGAATAACTTTTTGATAGATTATACAGCCTATCAAAAAATCATTTTATAATCTATTTTTTTATTTCTGTAAATTTTGTGT
>JACCDJ011230204.1_pt1 | contig 19080 bp, 4 predicted proteins | sample 7444481 | NCBI WGS metagenome assembly JACCDJ01 (sample SAMN15323435, study PRJNA562643) | freshwater metagenome | isolation source: river surface water | place: USA:Blue River Watershed | collected 2017-08-15 | reverse complement strand
GCTATCGCTGAAGCCCAATTGAAAGATATCGAATCTCTTAAGAAACCAAAGGAAGTGGAAATTCATCAATGGTTAAGACTTGATGGTACTAAAAAGTTCTTAACTAATTTCAAGATTCGAAAAGGTTGTTCAACTGAACAAGTTGCTTTCAAAATCGATAGCGGTGATAAGGTATTCCATGGTACCTATGCGCATCGTTATGTGATGCATTACCTTCTCCATTGGATGGATCCAAATTATGCCATTGATGTAGCTGAACTATTAGATCGCTACCTTGTTGAAGAAACCGAGCGATACAAAGAGCAAGCTGAAGAGGCAAAGGCAAATGAATTGAAAGCTAAGAAAAGATACAAGAAATTGAGTAACCAGATGAAAGAATTTTCAGAAGAAGTTAAGATTCGTGATGAAGAACAGACTAAACTAATCAATGAACAATCTGAAAAGCTCGACACGCTACTCGACTATGCAAATAACATAACGATCAGTCTTTGCCATATGTCTGATAAGACTGAAGATTTGACTATCACTGCTGATTGTTCTCAAGAGAAGTTAGATGAAACGCTTGAATATTTAAAGAAAAATAATAAACTCTTAGAAGAGAAATCTTACAAGAGTACTATTGATCCAAAAGATAAGAAGCTTATTACTCACTTTGCTCTCTTGAAGCCTAGATGTCCATCCGATACAAAGACTCTTATCATTCGAGGTCAGCAGAAACGTATTGACAAGAGAATCAATGAACTTGAGGATACTCATAATGTTCTAATCCCGATCACCTACAACGCTAACAGTATTACTCTCATGAACAATGCTAAAGATCTTTACAACAAGATGCGAGGTGCGTATGTGAAAGAACATAACAAGAAAGTCAAGAGACGTAACAATAAGTTATTAAAGATGATTGAAGAGTATAACAATCAAATCATTCGCCATAACCGAAAGTATCCTGATAACAAGAAGGATTTGCGTAACTATACTGAAGAGAAAGAGCCAGTACTACTGACTGAAACAATCAATAACTTTATCAAGTTCAATACGACTAGCATTGTGTATCACGATAACCCATATATCCCATACGACGATGTGATTGGTTGTATCATTCGTATGAATGAAGAAACGCAACGTAATCCTTCGGATGAGTATGATGAAGAAGATACTGTTGAGACGATCAAATGCGTTAAGGAATGTATTGATGCGGCTTCGACTGCTATCAAGAATATCCCAATCGATACAGCTAAGGCTCGCAAAGGAATCAAGTAATCCTTGAATTACTATGGCTACCATGGTAGTATCTTTTTTTATGACAAAAAAATGTAAGTTGGGTAAGCAATTATTTTAGTTCCAGAAGTAATGCACCGCGTACCCCAAAGGCATTCCTACAAATGGCATAACCATAGGAACCCAAAACCAATAGTCCGAAGCAGTGAAGGGGTCTTCTCCAAAGATGATAGTTGAAGCTACTCTTGGGGAGAAATCTCTTGCAAGATTGAAAGCAAATCCATTGCTTCCTTGAAAGAGTCCAAGAGCTCCCAAAGACAAACCAATAATGAGAGGTTTATGCGGACAGTCAGGTGCGCGCAAGATAGCAATCATCAATAGAGCACTACCAATGAGTTGATCAAAGATAGATGAAGTAAGCGAGTTGTTAGCATCTTTCATAGTACCAAAAGATCCGAGCAGTGATCCATAGTTGGGTGAGGACTTGATCCTATCATAGTAAAGCCCAACTACAAGTACTCCACCAAGGAAGCCGCCAATGAGTTGAGCAGCTGCATATGTTAAGAATTTCTTGAGAGAGATTTCCTTACGGAGCCACAAGGTAAAGGATACAGATGTGTTCAAGTGGGCGCCACTCTTGAGCGCCACAATGATACCACAAGTGAGGCCAATAGCAAACCCAATCGCAATATGAATTTGGTCTACAGGTGTGCTAGTCGATACTGCCGCCCAAGCAGCTTGATGAACACTTGCTAGAGAGATATATACAAATACTGCTGTCCCGATAAGTTCAAGAGCAGCATCTTGAAGTATATGCGTAAATTCTTCCTTAATAGGACTCGCTACTGGTGAGAGCACAGTGCTTTCGAAGTTAGCATCTGTTGGAGTTTGAATCTGAATGATTGGATGTTCCATATGATGGTTTATCTATCGGCGAGTTTATATCGCTGGCACTTATATTAGAAGTGTAGTTTGTTTTGGTACATTTTCATAACTGTTATATACAATCGCAATTAGGTATGTCTGCTAATAACCAACCATTATCAGGCAATTCTTTGACTCCATTGTTGCGTCCAAGTTTAAACTCTTTGAGTACCAATATCATTTTGGACTCGGATAGTGGAAACTCTTCTTTGTTAGTCCAAACAGGAAGCATCACATCATTTTACATAGATAAATATGCCAACATAGGTATCAATACTACTAGTCCTGGTGCGCAGTTAGAGGTGGCTAGTTCTAATGGAGCTTGTTTGCGACTTAGATATGGCGCCACTTCGGCAGTAGGAAATATTACCATGGGTAGTAGTGGGATAATGACACTTGTGACTTCTGGTGGAGAGATATCAACTGCAAGCTCATTGAATCTATCAGCACACGATGGGTCAACTATAGGTTTGAAACTAAATGGGGTATTAGTAGCAGCCACAGCTTCCCAATTGAATGCTCTGACGGTAACAGCTGGAACTGCGGCTGCAAGCAAGGCATTAGTCTTAGATAGTAGTCGCAACATTAATAATATCAATCAGATAACCTCCACTAACTATGTGGGTACAATACTTACAGCTGCGCAACCCAATATCACATCACTCGGTACTATTGCATCATTGGATGTAACTGATATTAATGTTACTGGAAATCTTAGTCTGTCTGGTGGAAGCATCACTACAGCTCTTAGTTATCTGTCCTCAGTAACGCCTGGTACTGCCAGTGCTGAAAATGTTTTGGTACCCGACAGTAGCGTGAATCTATCTGGACTGAACATCCTTGGTGTTTCTTCTTTGACAATATCAGGAACCGCTTTTGGTCCAACGCAGTTAGCCTATATCACTCCAATTACACCTGGGACTGCAACTGCAAGTAAGGCTCTTATTGTCGATAGTAGTCGCAATATAGTCAATATTAATCAACTCACAGCCTCAACTCTATCTGGTGTCCTTCAAACAGCTGGTCAAACTAACATTACTTCGGTTGGTACCTTAACAAGTTTGACTGTTAGTGGAGCAACGACATTTACCTCTGTATCTGATGCCAGTAGTTCCTCTGCGGGTGGTGCTCTAACGGTATCAGGTGGATTAGCTGTTGGGTTAAGTGCTTACATAGGAAGCACCTTAAACGTAGGATCAAATTTGGTTGTGGGTGGTAACCTAACAGTGAATGGTACAACGACGACGATCAGTACAAGTAATATTAGCGTGAAGGACAATACGATTGTAGTAAACTCAGGCCCAACTGGTAGCTTCGATGGTGGCGTTCTTATTCAAAGATATCAAGTTGCGAACAATACTTCAAGTGGAGATGTTGTAGGAGACATTGCCAAAGAAACAACAACCGCGAGTACTGGTAACACTATCTCGGTAGTAAATCTATCTGCGGGTAATGCTTCAAATAATTATTACAATGGTTGGTGGATCAAGGTAGGCACTGATGTTAGATATGTGAGCAGTTATGTTGCATCCACAAAGTCTATCACTGTGGCAACTAACTTCTCATCTATTCCTTCCAATGGAGCCTCTGTGTCTCTTTACAATAAAGCATACGCATCACTTGTTTGGTCAGAAGCTCAAAAGCAAATCATATTGGCCTTTACCGCAAATGACTCATCAACTAGTATTACAACATTAGACTATGCGGATGCTCGCATGGGTGGGATCACTGCGGGCGGGCTAGTATCTATCAGCGATGCTACAGATAGTTCATCTATTACTACTGGTTCATTGGTAACAGCTGGCGGCCTCGGTGTTTCCAAAACGCTCCGAGTAGGTACTGGTATTTATGGTACTATTATGACTGGCAGTCAGACCAATATCTCTGCGGTTGGTACTCTTACAACATTAACAATTGGAACAGCGACACTATCAGTAACTGAAGCAAGTTATCTAACGTCTATCACCATTGGGTCTGCTAGTGCAAGTAAGGCTCTTGTCTTGGATGGATCCTCGAATGTGTCAGGTATTAACTCATTGGGGACAACAACCTTGGTACTTGGAGGGACTTCTCTCAACTCAACCAATGCTGGATACATTAGTGGTCTTACAGTAGGAACTGGGGCTGCGAGTAAGGCACTTGTATTAGATGGAAGTAGAAACATTTCTAATATCAATCAACTTACAGCGACATCCCTGTATGGTACTATCATGACTACTAGTCAAACCAATGTGACTGAGATAGGTACGTTAACTTATTTAACCATTGGTACCGCTACACTTACAATCACTGAAGCAAGCTACCTTACATCTATCACAGCCGGAACTGCAAGTGCGAGTAAGGCACTCGTATTGAATAGTTCATCCGGTATCTCTGGGATTGGAGCATTGAGTACGACAGGTCTTCTTTCAACAACAATTTCTAATGCAACTGGTACTCCAAGTGACTTCCAAAGATGGACCAATAGTACAAACACAATTGTTACAAGTATGGCGTTTTCAAACGCTGGGTCCTTCTTCGGTACAACCAGTAATCACGCCTTGAATTTACGAACAAATAATCAAACTCAAGTAACCATTGAAGCTACTGGCGCTTTGAATGTTTTGAATGGATTCAAGCTTGCAAATACGACAGTATCATCTACTGCTACAGAGCTAAACTATCTGGCAGGTCTTACTACTGGTACAGCTACTGCAAGTAAGGCTCTTGTCTTAGACAGTGGTAGTAGTATCTCAGGTATCACATCTATTGGTACAACTACTCTAGTACTTGGTGGTAACAGTTTAGGTGCTACTCAATCAGGGTATTTAACTGGTATTACAGCAGGGACAGTTAGTGCTAGTAAGGCTTTAGTGGTTGATAGTAGTAGCAATATAACTGGTATTAATACCATAACTTTTTCCGGAGTAACAACTGTTTCTGGATATGATCTGAATATAGATGCTATCTTCAGTGGTGGTATAAATAAAAATTATACCACGTTCCATACATTCAGATCTTTAACAGTTGCTGGAAATGTTTTGACTAATACTTTTACAGCAGCTAGTGGGACTGATTCTACTCACCAATGTAATATTTCATTTAATCAATCAACTGTATCTGCTACGAATACTGGCGTTGTTACCACTAATGCTTCAACTTTATTTATCCAAGGTGCTCCGATCAATGGGACTAACATGACTATTACCAACTCATATGCATTATATGTGTCATCTGGAACTACATTCTTGGGGGGTTCTCTGAGCATGAATGGAACTTTATTCACAAGTACCCAAGCTGGATATCTAACTAGTATCACTGCAGGAACAGCTAGTGCGAGTAAGGCTCTTGTCTTAGACAGTGGTAGTAGTATCTCAGGCATAACATCCATTGGGACAACAACTCTTGTACTCGGAGGTAATACTCTTGGGGCTACTCAAGCTGGATACTTAACCGGTATCACCGCAGGTATTGCAAGCGCAAGTAAGGTATTAGTAGTTGATGGAGCTGCTAGTATCTCAGGCATAACATCCATTGGGACAACGACTCTTGTACTCGGAGGTAATGCTCTTGGGGCTACTCAAGCTGGATACTTAACCGGTATCACCGCAGGTACTGCAAGCGCAAATAAGGCATTAGTAGTTGATGGATCTCTTGGTATTACCGGTATTTCAACGATGAGTGTTTCATTTGTTCTTTCTCTTGGTGGTAATAATCTTGGATCAACAGAATCTGGATATTTGACTTCGATCACCGCAGGTACCGCAAGTGCTGGTAAAGCTTTGGTTCTTAATGCTTCTTCTAATATCACTAGTATTAACTCGATAGGTACAACTACTTTAGTTCTTGGTGGTGTATCATTAACTGGTACTCAAGCTGGGTATCTATCTTCTATCACTACTGGTATTGCGAGTGCGAGTAAAGCTGTAGTGTTAGATAGTAGTTCCAATGTGTATGGTATCAATGCTTTGGGGTTAAGTGGTAATATCATTAATGCTAGTTATAGCATCGCATGTGATAACATTATAGCAGGGTCAAATAGTAAGAATTATGCTAATAGTAATCGCTACCGATTACTTACTTGCTCAGATATTGCTTTAACAAATACATTTACAGCTAATAGTGGTACAGATTCTACGCATGAATCTATGGTTTATATCGGCATTGCTACTCTTAATGCACAGAACACAGGCGTTATCACTTCCAACGCCTCCAGTTTATACATCGCAGGCCCCCCCGCCTCAGGTACCAATATGACCCTTTCGAATGCATATGCTCTATATGTGGCTAATGGGGTATCATACTTCACTGGTAATATTAACTTGAATGGTACCGTATTCTCACCTACTCAAGCTGGATATCTTACTTCTATCACTCCAGGTACCGTAAGTGCAAATAAAGTATTAGTCGCTGATGGGTCTTCGTCTATTGCTGGAATAGCTACGTTAGGTGTAACAACAATCTCATTTGGATCAAGTACATTTACGACAACTCAAGCTGGGTATCTCAATAGTATTACAACTGGTACAGCAAGCGCAAGTAAAGCTCTTGTGTTGGACGGATCTTCAAGTATCTCAGGTATCACATCTATTGGAACAACAACTCTTGTACTTGGAGGTAACTCTTTGACTGGCACTCAAGCTGGATACCTTACTGGGATTACTACGGGGACTGCTACTGCGAGTAAAGCTTTAGTAGTTGATAGCTCTTCGAATATTTCTGGAATTAATTCTCTCAGTGCTACTACGGTAGTGGTTGGTGGTTCTTCATTGACAAATACATTGATTGGTTATCTAACAAGTATCACTCCTGGGACTGCAAGTGCGAGTAAGGCTTTAGTACTGGATAGCTCTTCAAATATTTCTGGAATTAGTTCTATTGGCGCAACTACATTAGTGTTAGGAGGAACATCTCTGACTTCCACTCAAGCAGGATATCTAACGAGTATTACTATCGGAACAGTTACTGCTACAAAGGCAATAGTTACTGATGGTAGTAACAACATATCTGGACTCAGTGGTATAGCGTTTGGGTCTTTAACCTTAGATACATCGTATAACATAACGAGCAATAGTATAGTCACGGGATATGCAAATAAAAATTATACAACAAATGCCGATACCTTTAGATCTCTTACTTGCAAAGATATCACATTGACCAATACAGGATCCATTGCTAGTAGTATCGATAGCACGCACCGCTCATATGTTTATATTGGTATCCCAACGATAGCAGCTTCTAACACCAATGTTACTACTTCGAACGCATCATCCTTGTATATCGCTGGCGCGCCTACTCAAAGTACTAATATGACTCTGAGTAATTCATACGCTATGTATGTGGCTTCTGGTGTGTCATATTTCGCGAGTAATATTAGCATGAATGGGACATTATTCTCATCAACACAAGCAGGATATCTAACTGGTATTACCACTGGTACAGCTAGTGCAAATAAAGCATTAGTGACTAATAGTAGTACCAATATTAGTGGGTTGGCGGGGTTGGCTTTTGGAAGTTTAACTTTGAATAGCGCTTATAGCATTACTGGTAATAGCATCGTGCTTGGAAGTGCTAACAGGAATTATACTTCCCAAAGCTTATTTAGAACTTTTGATTGCAGAGATCTAACTATGACTAATACCATCACATCATCTAATGCTACTGATGGTAGTCATCAGACTTCTATTTATATTGGCGCCCCTACCTTAGCTGCGTCTAACACTAATGTAACGACAACAACATCCTCAACTTTTTACATTAATGGAGCTCCGATTGCAGGGACCAATATGACCATTACTAACAGATATGCAATGTACGTGGCTTCTGGCTCTACATATTTAGGAGGGGCTCTTTGCGTAAATGGTAGCACCGATACATCAAGATTAATTTCGGCATTAGACAGCGCGCAAGGTATTGGCGTTGCTCGGTATATAACATTTGGTCAAGCTAATAGCGCTGGTAATCAAGTAGAATTAGCATTTGTTTATGCAGGATCAGGAAACTCAAATAATAAACTTACAATGGGGTTTTATGGGAACGTAACAAGACCATTAACGGTGGTTAATAATCAAAGAGTTGGTGTTAATAATGAATCACCAGCCGAAGCGTTAGATGTTGCTGGGAACATAAAAGTAAGCGGAACCATAACATCATCAGCAGCTGGTATTCATTCATATGGTATTAACAATGCTGGGTTAAATAGTTATGGTCCAGGTGCTCATATACATTATGCTTCATCGACAGCACAATTCTTTGGGTATAATTATTCAAATGATTCTTTTACCGCAGCATCGTTTAACAATACAATAGTTGTAGAATCTACTGGGGCTACTTCAATTAATGGCCCAAGTACAAAAATCGGAACGTTATTTTATGTTCATACAAATGCATTTGTAGCAATTGGCGGATTAAATCCTGTATTTCCGTTGCAAGTAGAAGCTGCAAGTAATTCCCCAAATAATTATACTTATAGAAGATACCAATTTGGTGGCGACGCTGGTACTACTGGCCCAGTTGCTCCTACAAATGTATCTGCATATTTTGGAGGAAAGATTATTGTCGGGGATGAAGTAGATGTGATTTCAGACAAGCGTTGTAAGGAAAATATTATATCACTTACAAATGATTATTGTTTAGATTTTGTTAAGATCAATAACCCTGTTCGCTATTCGTACAAGAAGGATGAGCATCATCAATTGCATTATGGGTTTATTGCCCAAGAATTGATTGATAATGGGTTTGGGCTTGGCATTGTTAATGTTATTGATAACCCAAATTTACATAAAGAAATAGATCCCGACACTGGATTTGAGAGCCCAGAAGGGTTGCAGTTTGTAATTGCATATGATGAAATTATTCCAATAATTACTAAGGCACTTCAATCCACTTTGAAAACAATAGATGCACAACAAGAGACAATCAATGATCAATCATCTAAGATCCTCTCATTGGAAGCCAGATTGGAACAATTAGAGAAACTCATCATGGGTATGGCTAAATAAAAAAATAATTAATAGCACGTGAAAGTGTATCTTTTTTTGGGCGAACTATTGCAAAGATAATATACAACACTAATGGCTTCGTTCGAACCACCGAACCATACTATTATCAATGTTGGAGGAAGCGGTGGAGTAGTGTATGGATCATCTATTTACACCGCAGATGCATCCGTAGTCCTGAATACGGTAACCACATCGCACATTAGTAATGTAGTTATCTCTACTAATTTAACTCCAGGTATTATCCTGGATGAAGCCCAAGCTACCATATTAGGTTCAACATCATTTAACCCGATCTATCGATTATCGATATCTGGGAAAGGTTCCCGAAACATAGCCATGATGTACAACAATGATTCATCTAAGTTCGCACTGTTCGATGTATCATCTCTTGGGGAGTTGCAAGTATCTACTAGTAGCAATATTATTGATTTCAATACAAACACTTTAAGGTTAGCTCTTAACTCGTTATCGATTGATGGAGTTGCAGTTAGCACTTCGGGGGTGCAGATGAATTATTTGAATACTACTCCTGGTTTGGGTTTAGCAACTAAAGCCTTAGTACTCGATACGAATAAGAATGTTACTGGTATCAATCTACTTAGCGCAGCTACCCTTAGTGGCGTACTGACTACGACATATCAACCTAACCTCACACGAGTAAGTTCCTTAAATATCGAAACAACCTTACAGTTAAATGGTATTACCGTGTTAGCAACTGCCAATGAGATTAACTATTTGAAGGTAACTCCTGGAGTCGCATCTTCATCCAAAGTATTGATGACTGATACAAGTTTAAACTTATCTGGGTTGAATGTTCTTTCAGCCACGAGCCTATCAGGCACTCTTCAAACCGCGTCGCAACCGAATATTACTACAGTCGGAACTCTATCATCGTTGAATGTTTCCGGACGTATTGGGATTGGTACTACCAATCCAACTGCTAATTTGGAAATTGTATCTGCAAATGCTAGAATCAAACTCACCAATGGTAGCTTCAGTGGGTACATGAGTTTAGAGACTAATGGTTCAATGGTGTTAGATTTTACATCCTCATTGGTGTTACCTATTAATGCATCTATCGTAATGAATGGATCATCTCAAATCACTGGGCTAAATACTTTGATTTGTTCTTCCATCCAAGGAACCTTATCATCAGCATCTGCCTCTCAACCTAATATTACATCCATTGGTACGCTAACTAGTTTGAGCGTTAGTGGGTCAGTTGGTATTGGTACTACTACTCCTCAATCTACATTGGAAGTTATGAATGCGTCTGGTAATTGCTTTAGACTATCACGCTCAGGCGTCGTCTATACTGATATGACTGTAAGCATTCAAGGTGATCTTTTGATAACACCCATACGAAATATTATTGTAAGTTCTGGTGCCTCTATTCAACTATCTTCAGGAAACATCACTGGTGTATTGAATCTATCTGCATCTACAATCTCAGGGACTATTCAAACTGCAGCTCAACCTAATATTACTTCTATTGGAACATTAACCGCATTAGGAGTCGCGGGTACTGTTACTTGTAATACAGTAAATTGTTTCAATGTATTTGGTACAATTAGAACAGCAGCTCAGCCTAATATCACATCCATTGGTACTCTAGCGTCTCTAACGGTGAGTGGTACTATCACTGCCAATTCTGTCTCAGCAAGTTCATTAACAGGTATTCTTCAAACAGCTTCTCAAACTAATATTACAACAATCGGTACTCTAGGGTCTCTAACTGTTACTGGTGGTATCACTAGTAGTTCTATAACTTGTAGTACAGTAACCGCTACTAATCTATATGGAGCTATAAGAACGGCAGCTCAACCAAATATCACTTCTATTGGCACCCTATCAGCTTTAGGTGTTACAGGGACTGTTACTTGTAATACAGTGAATTGTTTTAATGTATTTGGTACGATTAGAACAGCGGCCCAACCTAATATTACTAGTGTTGGTTTTTTAGCATCAGTAATTACTACTGGTAATGTGGGTATTGGTGTTTCTAACCCTTTTTACAGTATCGATGCTATCACAAATGGTAACATCATGAGGGCTTCATATTCTGGGAATATTTTAACTTTAACTCTATCATCTAATGGTAATGTTAATCTAGCTAGCAAGATCGGTAGCTCCTTGGTATTGGGAACAAATATGAATCTATCATTTGTTAATGGCGGCGGTATTACTAATCTAAACTCTTTATCTGCGACAAACATTACCGGGACTTTATTAACAGCAGATCAGCCTAATATTACTAATGTTGGAGTCTTAACTAAAGTCATTTCTGCTACATTTGTTGGTATTAATGTTATTAACCCTTCTTATTCGGTAGACATTATTTCTAATGGCAACATACTACGAGCATCCCGTAATGGTAATATTGCTACTTTCACTATGGCTACGAATGGAGATATAACACTCTCATCTGGTATTGGAAGGACTCTAACATTTGGAAATAGTCTGAACCTATCATTTACAGGTGGAACCATTACCAATTTAACTAACCTAACAGTGACAAATATTTATGGATCGATTAGAACAGCTAATCAACCTAATATTACTAGCCTCGGTACATTAACTAGTTTAACTACCAATAACGGTAGTACAGTTACATATGGAACCGATAACACTATCAATGTAGGTGCGAGGACGAATATCGTGCTTGATGAAACTGTTAATGTGATAATTGGTAGTTCTGTTTTGAATGAAGTAACTATGGCCCCACTAGCGGGAGTAATGTCTCCTGGAATTGTTCTTCCAAACACATTGATAATGGCAGATCAGTACAGGAATGTATCTAATATTTATAGTTTGGAAACAACCTATATGTATGGATTATTACTGTCTCCAATTCAACCATATATAACAACAATTGGCAATCTAAGCAATATTCAATTAAATGGCTCATTCTTCTATGACTACGAACTCTTGTTACTGAAAGGCATTACTAGTGGGTTTGCTCAAAGTGGTAAAGTAATGGTCACTGACAGCGCTAATTCAATCAGAGATATTAATCTAATCAGTACTAACACAATTTCCATTGGTGGGCAGACCCTTACTGGCACTACTGCTGGTTATCTTGCAGATGCTATTCCAGGAGTAGCTCTTCCAAATAAGATACTAATGTTTGACTCTAATAGGTCTCTCATAGGCATTCAATATCTATCGGTAGGTACGACACCTTCAAGTCCTATGTACGCCTTCAATGCCGATCATGCGATGTTTGGTATCAATAAAAATTACGACTCACCGGAGTCCTTTCGAGCAATCACTTGCAACTCCGCCATCTTAACCAATACATATATCCCATCTGGGAATATTGATACGCGGCATATGCCTTATGTTTCATTGAATGCTCCTACAATAGCTTCAACGGTAAGTGGGCTTATCACTTCGAATGCATCTACATTATTTGTGAGTGGTGCTCCTATAAATGGGACAGGGATGACGATTGCAAATTCATACTCTATCTATGTGAACTCCGGATTGGCATACTTCCAAAATGGTATTAGCTTTGGTGGTCATATCTTTGCTCAAACAGAAGCTTCTTATATGACATCAATAACTCCAGGATATGCTCAAGCCAATAAAGCAGTTGTGGTCGGGCCTGGTGGGAGTATTTATGGGTTTCAGGCTATCAGTACTAATCAGTTGTATGTGAATGGTGTTCTTGTAACCAATGCAACAATGGAATTACTCGACGTAACGCCAGGTATTGTCAGTCCGGGTAAAGCAGTCGTAGCGAGTATGAGTTCTAATATTAGTGGTATTAATCAGTTATCTGTTAGCTCTATCATAATTAATGGAACGCCATTCGACCCTTCATCATTCACATTATCAGGTGGGCCTAATGGTGTAGCTAATCCGAATAAAGCTCTAATCATGAGCTCAACAAATACATTGAGCAACATAGGTGGGTTTGCATTTACAGGTACTACCTTGAACACGAATTACCATATCACTGCTAATAATGCTATATTCGGCGGCATGAATAAGAACTATACTACCATCGATCAGTTTAGAGCTATTACTGTGCAAACATCAATCCTTAACAATTCATTTACATCAGCATCGGGTACTGATAGTACTGCCCAATCTTACATGAATATTTCTGCTCCTACTATGATCGCAACCAACTCGAATGTAACTACAACAAATGCATCAACATTGTTCATATCTGGCGCCCCGATTGCTGGTACTAATATGTCAATCACTAACCCTTATGCTCTCTATATCAGTTCAGGTGCTTCATACTTCGGTGGTAATCTTCTTGTTGGTGGTGTTCGGTTCTCATCGACAGAAGCTTCATACCTATACGTCCTCACACCAGGAACTGCAGCTGCTGGTAAGGCTTTGGTTCTCAATGGTAGTTCCAATATTTCTGGTATCAATTCATTGGGCGCTAACAGCATCGTTGTTGGAAGCAGCACTATCACCCAAACAGAAGCTGCTTATCTTACATCATTATCTGTAGGTATTGCAGCTGCCAGTAAGGCTTTGGTACTGAACAGTAGTTCCAATATTTCTGGTATCAATTCTCTTGGAGCTAACTCTATTACTATTGGATCATCAACAATTACAGCCACTCAAGCTGGATTTATATCAGGCGTGACGCCAGGTACAGCTGCTCCAAGTAAAGCTTTGGTGCTTGATGGTAGTATGACTATTTCTGGAATCGTTTCATTAAATACATTATTATTGTCTATTGGGAGTTATGCGATTAGTCCCACCGAAGCGTCATATATCGCTTCTGTTACTCCAGGAACTGGTTCTGCTTCTAAGATGTTAGTTCTAGATGCTTCTTCTAATATCTCAAACATAAACACATTGAGTTGCACCCAAGTATCCATTGGTGGGAATATTATCCGAGGTACCGAAGCCGGGTACTTAACTAATATCACAACAGGTAGTGCAAGTGCTAGTAAAGCTCTTGTGTTAGATGTGAATAAATCTATTGGAGGTATTACCTCAATAGCCGTTGGGGCCACGGCTATGTCATCATATTCAATAAGCGCAGGGAACGCATGTATTGGTATGTCAAAAAATTATAATAATATTGGTTTGTTTAGAGCTCTTACTTGCCCAGATGTTACTTTGACAAACATATCTACAGTAACCGGTGGTACAGATATAGCACATCAATCATATGTCTATGTTGGCGCTTCGACTATCTCAGCTCTGAATAATTCAGTGACCACAACCAATACATCAAGTTTGTACATTCAAGGAGCACCATCTGCGGGCACTAATATGACGCTTACTAATTCATATGCCTTGTATGTTGCATCTGGATTGAGCTTCTTTGCTGGAAACATAAGTTTGAATGGAACTATTTTCTCATCAACACAAGCTGCTTATTTAACTTCAGTAACAGCGGGTATTGCTTCTCCTAATAAGGTATTAGTATTAGATTCGAGCTTGAATGTTTCTGGGATTAACACTATCAGTGCTGATAGTATCGTGCTAGGTGGGATACCATTTAACAGCACAAATCTTGCGTTCTTCAATTCACTTACACCTGGCATTGCCAGTGCTAATAAGATTATGGTTGTCGATAGCAACGTCAATATTATTGGGGTCAATAACATTGGTACCACTACTATCACAATAGGTAGTCAAATTATAACATCACTTGTGGCATCCTACTTAACATCCGTCACGGCTGGTGTTGCCAGTGCTAGTAAAGTGCTTGTGCTTGATTCATCTTCGAGTATCAGTGGTATCGGTAGCTTATACATCAACTCTCCTACGGTGCAGTACTATGTTTTAGGTTCGAGTCGAGCACAGTTTGGGTTGGCATCTAGACAATTCAATTATTTGAGTGATACAACTGTACTGAATATTCGTTCTGGCTTATTGGTAAATACAGAAACTGGTAACTCAGATACAGATTCAACTCATCGCGCTTATGTATCGTTTAACGCACCATCGATAAGCGCTCAGAACTCAAACGTTGTTACCAATAAAGCATCCACCTTGTTCATTTCAGGCGCACCAATAGCCAGTACGAATATGAGTATTAATAATTCATATGCTCTGTATGTGAATACAGGAGATAGCTACTTCGAAGGATCATTGAGCTTATCAGGTGTATTGTTTTCATCTACACAAGCAAACTACTTATCTGGCATTTCCATAGGAGTAGCTACTCCTAGCAAGGCTCTTGTACTTGATTCGAGTTCTAACATTAGCGGCATCAATCAAATTTCAACTACAAGAATTGTAATCGGGGGCACCTCAATAGGTTCATCTGAGACAGCGTACCTAACATCGATTACCCCGGGAGTTGCTTCTCCAAGTAAAGCAATGGTGTTGAATGCTAGCAGGAACATCTCAAATGTTAATATGATGAGCATTGGAGTTACCTCTATTAATCCAAGTTATAGTCTTTCAGCTGGAAGCGGCGTGTTCGGTACAAACCGAACATATACTACTACCGCGGAGTTTTGTACTATGGAATACGCTGCGATCACTCTCACTAATACGTTCACTACATCTAATAATGAAGATACCAACCATCAATCTCATATTCTCATAAGAAGCCCGACTATCAATGCCAATAACTCGAATGTTACTACATCAAATGCGTCATCTGTTTATATCACTGGAGCACCAATTGCAGGAGCCAATATGACACTAAGATACTCTTATGCGCTTTACATTGCGAGTGGTACAACATACATCGGAGGTCCTCTAAACTTCAATGGAACATTTATTGATGTTAATGATCTCGTTATCTTAACAGGTCTTATTCCTGGTATCTCTCAAGCTTATAAAGTTATAGTAACCGATGGAGATAATTCTATTGGATCTATCAATACAGTATCAATGCAAACCTTAGTAGTAAATGGGGTTTCTATTGGTTCTTCGGAACTGAATATTATTAAAGGAATCACTTTAGGTACTGCTATCGCTAATAAGGCGTTAACCTTAGATGCTAATTCGAACATACAAGGACTCAATTCATTGAGTAGTAACCAGATAGTTATTGGAGGTGTAACATTGAACGCGAGTAATAGCGCATTGATTACTGGTATTACCACAGGTGTAGGTACCGCTAATAAAGCTTTAACTTTGAATTCAAGTTTGAATGTGTCAGGTATTAATACCATTGGGGTACAAAGTGTTTCTATTGGTTCATCATTGTTAAACTCTACCAACTTAAGCTATTTGCAAGGCATTACTCCAGGAGTTGCAAGCGCGAGTACCGCTTTAGTATTGGATTCTAATTCCTATTTACAAGGTATTGCATCTCTATCATTAGGAACAGTAACAACTAATAATTACTATGTACTTTCATCAGCAGATATTATCGCTGGGAATAATGGATATTACTCTGAATCAGTAGCCGATACTTATTGTACTTTTAGATGCAAAGGTGTAGAAAAAATTAATTCAAATACAGCCGGTGGGGGCATTGATCCTAATCACAAGAGTAACGTATTGATTGAGGCAAATACATTAGCAGCAGTTGCTCCAAGTGTTTCAACATTCATAGCATCTACTGTGCGTATCACAGGACCGCCCGAAGTAGGAGCAAATATGTCTATCAATAATGCATATTCATTGTATATCGATTCAGGTACCTGCTATATTGGCGGAGCTATTTCATTAGGTGGGGTTGTCGTTGACCAATACGCATTCGCCGCACTTGATGGTATCACACTTGGATTAGGAGAGCCAGAACGTATTATGACTTTAGATATTACCAAATCCATATCTAATATTTACCATATCTCTACCGAATTAATCACCGTTGGGTCTAGCACTATTACAAATCTGGATGCATATTATATCACCGGTATCACCCCAGGTACAGCAAGTGCTAGTAAGGCTTTAGTGTTAGATGGTAGCGGGAATATTGCAAATATTGGAAACTTAAGCACATCAACACTCACCGTTGGAGGTAATTCAATAGATGGGTCTAGCATAGGATATCTCAGTGGTATCACTCCAGGAGTTGCGAGTGCGAGTAAGGCTTTAGTTGTCGATGCGAATGTAGATATCTCAGGCATTCACAGATTGAGCACCTTAATGCTTCGAGTCGGTGGGCAAGATATTGGAGTGACTGAAATATCTTATATTTCTGGTATCACTGAAGGAGTGGCCACCGCTAGTAAAGCCCTTGTAATAGATTCAAATAAAGATATTAATGGTATCCGAAATGCTAAAATGACATCGCTCGCCTTGGGGAACACATCTAATAGCACCATGCCATTGGAACTGGGATATGTACCATTCGTCATGACATCTGCTTATGCATATAACACAAGTTCTAATGCTCATGGGACTATTGGAGCTGGAGGAGTAACAAGCTATAATTATAGTTTAAGAGCTAATGGTAGGATTCTTTGTACCCAAAGTATCGATTGTACATCCGATCGCCGATTAAAGAAGAACATCCAAATACTTGATGATGAATATTGCTCCAGATTCATACAAGAAACCAAACCAGTTAGATTCAATTGGCTCAATGGAGATACAGGCCCAGCATTTGGATATATCGCACAAGACTTACTAAGATGTGGCTTTCACGAATTGGTTAATCTAGCAGAGGATGATACTATGAAACAAGAGATAGATCTGGACGGTCTTATCAGCCCAGAAGGTATCAAATTTACAGTTACATATGAACATATAATCCCGATATTAGCCCATAATCAAAAGAAACTTATGCAAGAGAATCAAGAGCTCAAAGATATGGTCCAAAAGCTAATTAACATGGTTAACCAGCTACAGCAGCTAAATGGAAGTAAATAGCCCAAAAACAACCTATGATGGGTCATCTATAAAATTGATTTTTTTTTATATAAATACCACAAACGCTTACAACAGCTCACTTACCACGACTATGGCTTCTAACCAACAATTTACCTTTTCCGGCTCTTTCGGGCAACGCTCAGGGACATCCTTTGGGCAACGCTCAGGGACATCCTTTGGACAACGCTCAGGGACATCCTTTGGGCAACACTTCGGGGTTCCTATGTTTGGATCTGAAACCCCAAATATGGATCGTTTCCAAGAATTGCGTAACGTCCATCGAACTTTGGTAACCCCATCGCCACCTTCTCTCCCAAGATTTAACAATTCACGATCAAATGATGTTCTTAACAGGCATTATGATGATAGAATGGTTAATTTCTATGAGCGGCAAATTGATAACATTAGAGCTGATATGCGAATCCAACTTCGTAGTTACCAAATCAAACGTGAGCAAATCATTCAACACTTCGAGGATATCATTTCTGGAAAACTTTCTAGTGAAACCACTGAGGATGTTGAACGCAAGTTGGGGCAATATCGTTTGCATGTATTGAGCAATGTTGATATTCAACATCTTTCCCCAAACCCATCGATGCCGAATCCTACTTATCGAGAATTTGAGGAAGTCAATATTCGTTATTATGAAGAGTTCATTGATAACTTGCGTGCTGAAATGCAAGAGCAACGTGCTGATTTTGAACAGCAACTTAACCAAATCATCACTGGTTATGAGGCTATTATTGCGAGTATTACAACTCAATAAGCTTCAGGAGTGTGACGACCCCTAGTGACTGAATAAACAGTCCTTGTATTTGCATATCACTGTGCATTTTTTTGTATAAAAATGTCCAATAAAAGGCTATAAAATTGATTTTTTTTTATATAAATACCACAAACGCTTACAACAACACTTTAAGCTTAACATGAATACAACCTCTATCGCTATTGAGACCAATGCTGGCAACTACAACTGGGACATTCTTTCCAAAAATAGTATTGCAATTGATACTACTTGGGATACCCTCAGCAAGCATGAGATTGTTATTGAGACCAATGCTGGCGATTACGACTGGGATATTCTTTCCAAAAATAGTATTGCAATTGATACTACTTGGGATACTCTCAGCAAGCATGAGATTGCTATCGAGATCGATGCTGGTGAGCCCAACTGGGACATTCTTTCCAAAAATAGTAT
>JACCDJ010256276.1_pt1 | contig 19090 bp, 16 predicted proteins | sample 7444481 | NCBI WGS metagenome assembly JACCDJ01 (sample SAMN15323435, study PRJNA562643) | freshwater metagenome | isolation source: river surface water | place: USA:Blue River Watershed | collected 2017-08-15 | reverse complement strand
GCGGGCAGCAGGTCGCGCCGGGTGGACAGCACCTGACCGAACTTCACGAAGATGGGCCCCAGGCGCTCCAGCGCTTCGCGCAAGCGCTGGCCCCTCGGCGCATCCAGCTGGCGCCCCAGGGTCAGGATGCGGGTCAGCAGGCGCAGCCAGGGATGACGGAAGCTGGAGAGGACCAGTTCGTCCAGACCGTAGCGAAAGACGATCCAGAGGATGAAGGCGCCGCGCAGGGACCGTGTCATCGGCCGCCACCCGCGGCCATAGGCGATTCACCGCCAGCTTCCGCTGCGCCGGATCCACCGGGCATGCGACCGATGAAGCGACGCAGGCCCGCCACCATCGCGCGCAGCCCCTGCGCCAGGGTGTGGGCCGGTGCGTCGCCGCACAGGCGGGCAAGGTCTTCCTCGAGGTCCCAGCGCACATGATCGACCAGCCAGTTGATCTCGGCCGCAAACTGCACGTCGCCGGCGATGCGCACCTGCGGCTTGTCCCCGCGAAGGGCGGCCTGCGCCAATTCCCAGGGGGACTCCTGCGTGATCGTGAGGGTGAGGTCTGGCACCGCCCCCGGTGCCGCCAGGTCCAGCAGTCCGGCCGGGGTGGCGACCAGCCGCATCTCGAAGTGGCGCCAGGCGGCCAGAACCACCCGCCCCCGCTGGCGGGCCAGTCGGGCCTTGGCCTCGGGCTCCTGGGCCAGCACGTGATTGAGCAACAGCACGACCCGCCGGTGGGTCTCCTCGACTACCCAGGCCGGCGGTTGCAGGGCCTGACCCCACTGGCTCGCCAGCGTGTCCAGGAAAGGAAAAGGGGACTGTGTTGCCATAGTCCCCCATTATTCCCGCAGACGCGGGCACCCTCCTGCGCCAGGGCCTTCGCCCGGCGCGGGGCGTTTACTGCAAGGCCTGCACGCCGGCCACCAGCCAGCCGGCGCTGCCGTCTTTCGGCTTGGTCATGTTCCAGACCTCACGGAAGGGGCTGGGACCCGCGGAGGGTTCTTCGCGAATCAGGCCGGAGAACTCCACGCTGGCCATGTAGCCATCGCCCAGGTCCTCGATACCCAGGAGCTGCGCCTCGAGCATGACCACGTCGGTCTTGTTCGGGCCGGCGCCACGATGCGCCTCGCGCTCGGCCAGCTGGGTGCGAATCTCACCCACCATTTCGTCGGTCATCATGGCGCGCAAGGAGTCCAGGTCAGCGCGGTCCCAGGCATCCTGCAAGGACACGAAGTTGCGCTTGGCGGCGTCGATGAAACCCGTCACGTCGAAGCCGGCCGGAATGCTCCAGGTCATGCCACCCTGCGCACCGCCCAGGGCCGATCCGATCTGAATGCCACTGCCGGCGCTCAGGGGCCCGGAAGTGGCCGGACCGGCGTCGTAGGCAGTGTGCTGTTGCTCCCAGGGACGGGCCGAGGCGTCGTTACCCACCTTGTCCGGGCTGTAGTGGCGAGGCGCGGTGGCCAGATCGGCCGGAGCGCCTGCGCCCTGGAAGGCGTAGGGGCTGCGGCTGTCCGCACCTTCGGCGCGCGCACGGCGGGCCCGCAGGATCATGCCGACGACCACCATGATCACCAGCGCCAGCAGGCCGAACAGCATGAACTGCGCGAACTCGGCGCCCAGTCCGAGCGAACTGGCCAGCCAGGCCAGGCCCAGGCCGGCGGCCAGGCCGCCGAGCATCGCGCCCCAGGGGCGCTTGGGTGCGGCCGCAGCGGGCGGCGTAGCCGCAGCCGGGGTCGTCGGTTTGGTGGCGGTGGCATTGGCCGGGGCGGGCGCAGCAGGGGCCGCGGGCGGGGTCGCCTCGCGCTTGGTCACATTGCCAGATTGCTTGCCGACCGAGCCGCCACCACCCATGCGGCGGGCCGCTTCGGCGTCCAGCGTGCCCAGGGCCAGTACACAGGCCAGTAATGCAGTCCAGAGCTTCATCTTTGTACGTCCTTCTTGAACCAACTCACTCAGATCCGACCACGCGCCAACGCGGGGCTAACACTTGATTCCAACATGAAGGGCCACCACACCGCCCGAGAGGTTGTGATAGTCCACATGACCGAAACCACCTTCCAGCATCATGGCTTTGAGCGCCGCCTGGTCGGGATGCATGCGAATGGACTCGGCCAGGTAGCGGTAACTCTCGGCATCCCCGGCCACCAGCCGGCCCAGGCGCGGCAGCACCTGGAAGGAATACCAATCGTAGATTTTCTCCAGGGGCTTGGCCACGCGGGAAAACTCCAGCACGAGCAGCTTGCCGCCCGGACGCAGCACGCGGTGCATTTCGGCCAGCGCGATGTCCTTGTGCGTCATGTTGCGCAGGCCGAAGGCCACGCTCACGAGGTCGAAGGATCCCGAGGCGAAGGGCAGGCGTTCGGCGTCGCACACCAGGGTGGGCAGCACCTGGCCTGCGTCCACCAGCCGGTCACGGCCGGTGCGCAGCATGGTTTCGTTGATGTCGGTGTGGACCACGCGCCCGCTGGGGCCGGCCTTCTTCGCGAACGCCATGGCCAGGTCGCCAGTGCCGCCAGCGATGTCCAGCACCTGCTGGCCCTCGCGCACGTCGGCCACCATGACGGTGTAGGCCTTCCAGGCACGGTGCAGGCCCATGGACATCAGGTCGTTCATCACGTCGTAACGCGACGCGACCGAGTCGAAAACGCCGCGTACGTGACGGGCCTTCTCACGCTCGTCGACCGTCTGGAAGCCGAAATGGGTGCTGGACATGGAATGCCGATGCTAGAAGAAAGTGGGAGGACTGGGGCCAACACCCCGCTTCGCAGCGTGGGGAAAACCGGCCCGGCGTGGCACCGATGCTACTGAATCGCCGGCGGGCGCCCCCGGGGACGCGGGGTTCGAACGCTCAGTGGCCGCAGGACGCGCCACCGGCCACGGGCATCGGGTCGTCGCGCGAGACGCCGGCCGCCGCCAGACGCCGCTCGTAGTCCTGCCAAAGGCGACCCTGCTCGGACCCCAGGAAATACAGGTAATCCCAGGAGAAGATGCCGCTGTCGTGGCCGTCGGAGAAGCGGGGCTGCACCGCGTAGTTGCCCACCGGGTCCAGGGCCTCGAGCGTGACCTCGCGCTTGCCCGTTTGCAGGACCTCCTGACCCGGGCCATGACCCTGCACCTCGGCGGAAGGCGAATACACCCGCATCAACTCAAAAGCAATCCTAAAGTTCGCGCCATCGGAGTAGCTGATCTCGAGCGTGCGCGACTGCCCGTGCACGGTCAGGGCCACAGGGGTCGGGGTATCGGGTTGCAGGCCGGCCATCGTGTCTCCTCAAACCAGCACGCGCTCGATGCCGCCCCGGTTGGCGGCCTGCACGTAGTGCGGCATCCAGTCAGGACCGAGCAGGCGATTGGCCATCTCGACGACGATGTAATCGGCCTCGAGCAGGCCGTTCTGCAGGTCGTCGCCGTAGCGTGACAGGCCCTGCAGGCAGCTGGGACAGCTGGTGAGGATCTTCACGTTGCCCTGAGCCGCGGTCGCGCCCGAGGCGCGCAGCGCGGCTTCGTCGCGGCGCAGTTGTTCTTCTTTGCGGAAACGCACCTGGGTGGCGATGTCGGGGCGGGTCACGCCCAGCGTGCCCGACTCGCCGCAGCAGCGATCGGACTTGAGCACGTTCTCCCCCACCAGCGCCTTGACGGTCTTCATCGGGTCCTGCTGCTTCATGGGCGAGTGGCAGGGATCATGATAGAGGTAGCCCGCGCCCGCGGTATCCAGGCGGTAGCCTTTCTCCATCAGGAACTCGTGGATGTCGACGATGCGGCAGCCCGGGAATATCTTGTCGAACTCGTAGCCCTGGAGCTGGTCATAGCAGGTGCCGCAGGAGACGACCACCGTCTTGATGTCCAGGTAGTTCAGCGTGTTGGCCACCCGATGGAACAGCACCCGGTTGTCGGTGATCATCTTTTCGGCCTTGTCGAACTGGCCGGAGCCGCGCTGCGGATAGCCGCAGCACAGGTAGCCCGGGGGCAGCACGGTCTGCACGCCCGCGTCCCACAGCATGGCCTGGGTGGCCAGGCCCACTTGCGAGAACAGGCGCTCAGAGCCGCAGCCCGGAAAGTAGAACACCGCCTCCGATTCCGGCGTGGTGGCCTGGGGGTTGCGGATGATCGGGACGTAGTCCTTGTCCTCGATGTCCAGGAGCGCGCGCGCCGTTTTTTTGGGCAGCCCACCGGGCAGCTTCTTGTTGATGAAGTGGATCACCTGCTCCTTGACCGGCGCGGTGCCATGGGTCGAGGGCGGCTGCGCCGACTGCTTGCGCGCCAGGCGCCGCAGCAGGTCATTCGCCAGGCGCTGCACCTTGAACCCCACACCCACCATGGCGGCGCGCGCCAGCTTGATGGTCTCGGGGTTGGTGGCATTGAGCATCAGCATGGCCGCGGCATTGCCGGGACGGAAGCTCTTCTTGCCCATCTTGCGCAGGAGGTTGCGCATGTTCATGGTCACGTCGCCGAAGTCGATCTTGACCGGGCAGGGCGTGAGGCACTTGTGGCACACCGTGCAGTGGTCGGCCACATCCTCGAATTCGGCCCAGTGCTTGATCGACACGCCGCGGCGCGTCTGTTCTTCGTACAGGAAGGCCTCGACCAGCAAGGAGGTCGCCAGGATCTTGTTGCGCGGGCTGTAGAACAGGTTGGCGCGCGGCACGTGCGTGGCGCAGACCGGCTTGCACTTGCCACAGCGCAGGCAGTCCTTGACGCTGTCGGCGATGGCGCCGATGTCCGACTGCTGCATGATGATGGACTCGTGCCCCATCAGCCCGAAGCTGGGTGTGTAGGCGTTCGTGAGGTCGGCGTGGCGCGACTCTCCCGTACCACCGGCGCGCAGCAGCTTGCCGCGATTGAAGCGACCCTCGGGGTCCACGCGCTGCTTGTAAGCGGCAAAAGGTGCGAGCTCTTCGTCGGTCAGGAATTCGAGCTTGGTGATGCCGATGCCGTGTTCGCCCGAGATCACGCCGCCCAGCGATCGCGCCAGCACCATGATGCGTTTGACGGCCCCATGGGCGGCCTGGAGCATCTCGTAGTCGTCGCTGTTGACGGGGATGTTGGTGTGCACATTGCCGTCACCGGCGTGCATGTGCAGAGCCACCCACACACGCCCCTTGAGGACGCGCTTGTGAATCGCAACCACCTCCGCCAGCAGCGGGCCAAAGGCCTGGCCGTTGAAGATCTGCTCCAGGGGCGCGCGCACCTGCGTCTTCCAGCTGGCACGCAGGGTGTGATCCTGCAGCTGCGGAAACAGCCCTTGCACGTTGTCCAGCCAGCCTTGCCACAAGCCACGCACTTCGCGAAGCAGGGCCAGGGCCTGGCCCACGCGATCCTCCAGCAGTTCGGCGCTGGGAATCTCGCTGGCGTCGTCCTGGCGCCCCAGCGGCAGGTTGCCCCGGGAGAAGAAGGCCTCGAGCTGGTCAAGCAGCTTGAGCTTGTTGCTGAGGCTCAACTCGATGTTGATTCGCTCGATGCCGTCGGTGTACTCCGCCATCCGAGGCAGAGGGATCACCACGTCCTCGTTGATCTTGAAGGCGTTGGTGTGCTTGCTGATCGCCGCGGTACGCTTGCGATCGAGCCAGAACTTCTTGCGCGCCTCGGGGCTGATCGCGATGAAGCCTTCGCCACTGCGCGAGTTGGCCAGGCGCACCACCTCGGAGGTGGCGCGGGCCACCGCGTCGGCATCGTCGCCGGCGATGTCGCCGATCAGGACCATCTTGGGCAGGCCACCGCGCTTGGACTTGGTGGTGTAGCCCACCGCCTTCAGATAGCGATCGTCCAGGTGCTCCAGGCCCGCCAGCACGGTGCCCGTGCGGCGCTGCTCGGCGAACATGAAGTCCTTGATCTCGACGATGCTGGGGACGGCGTCCTTGGCGTTACCAAAGAATTCCAGACACACCGTACGGGTGTGGGCCGGCATGCGGTGCACCACCCAGCGCGCGCTGGTGATGAGACCGTCGCAGCCTTCCTTCTGGATGCCAGGCAGGCCCGAGAGGAACTTGTCCGTCACGTCCTTGCCCAGGCCCTCCTTGCGGAAGGTCTTGCCAGGAATGGCCAGGCGCTCGGTGCGCGCGGGCCGGCTCCAGTCGATCTTCTTCGCGTCGCCGGGGAAGTAGCGCAGCTCGAAAGTAGCCACCTCGGCGTCGTGGATCTTGCCCAGGTTGTGATCCAGGCGCACCACCTCCAGCCATTCGGCCTGCGGCGTGACCATGCGCCAGGACACCAGGTTGTCCAGGGCGGTGCCCCAGAGGACGGCCTTCTTGCCGCCGGCGTTCATGGCGATGTTGCCGCCGATGCATGAGGCTTCGGCGGAGGTGGGGTCCACCGCGAACACATGGCCGGCGCGCTCGGCGGCGTCGGCCACCCGCTGGGTGACCACGCCGGCCTCAGTCCAGACGGTGGGCAGGGGCTGGTCGTGGCCGGGAACAGCGAAAAGCTCGACCTCGGTCATGGCCTCGAGCTTCTCGGTGTTGATGACGGCGGATTTCCAGGTCAGGGGAATGGCGCCGCCGGTGTAGCCAGTGCCACCCCCACGCGGAATGATGGTCAGGCCCAGTTCGATGCACCCGCGCACCATCGCCGCCATCTCGGCCTCGGTGTCGGGCGTGAGCACCACGAAGGGGTACTCGACGCGCCAGTCGGTCGCGTCCGTCACGTGCGAAACGCGCGAGAGGCCGTCGAACTTGATGTTGTCCTTAGCCGTGAGCCGACCCAGCGCACGCTGGGCGCGCCGGCGCAGGGCTGCGGTCTCGGCAAAACTGGCGTCGAAGGTGCGCACCGCCTCACGCGCAGCCGCCAGCAGCTCGCCCACCAGGGCGTCGCGAGACGGGTCGACCGCGGGCGTGCGGCGCTTGTCGATCTCGCCCAGGCGGTGGTGCAGGGCGTCCACCAGCAGGCGCCGGCGCTTGGGGGTGTCCAGCAGGTCGTCCTGCAGGTAGGGATTGCGCTGGACCACCCAGATGTCGCCCAGCACCTCATAGAGCATGCGCGCCGAACGGCCGGTGTGGCGCTCGTCACGCAGCTGGCTCAGCACGTCCCACGAACGCTCGCCCAGGAGTCGGATCACGATCTCACGGTCGGAGAACGAGGTGTAGTTGTAGGGGATCTCGCGCAGGCGCGGCGCCTGCGAATCGCCGGACGACAGGAGGAGGTTGAGGGTGGTCGGTGCGTTCATCGCATGCAAACTGTCCAGCCGGAAGGATGCGAGAGCAGCTGGCCGGAGATGGTACCAAAGGCATATCTCCCGCCCACCCGGCGGGGAAATACCGATGCCCCTGGGCCGTGTCCGCGCCAACAATGAAGTGTCACAAACCTGATTTAAGGTGGCGGCCGGGCGCCTTGCGCCCGCACTGAAGTCGAACAAGGAAAAAATGATATGAAAGCATTCAAAACGCTCGCAGCTGCGGCCGTGGCTGCCGCCATTGCCCTGCCCGCCCAGGCCCAGACCGAGATCCAGTGGTGGCACTCCATGGGCGGCGCCCTGGGCGAGTGGGTGAACGACCTGGCCAAGGACTTCAATGCCAGCCAGAAGGACTACAAGATCGTCCCCACCTTCAAGGGCAGCTACGACGAGTCCATGACCGCCGCCATCGCTGCCTTCCGCGCCGGCAATGCGCCGCATGTGCTGCAGGTCTTCGAGGTGGGCACCGCCACCATGATGGCGTCCAAGGGCGCCATCGTCCCGGTGGGCAAGGTCATGACCGACGCTGGCCTGAAGTTCGACCCGGCAGCCTACGTGCCCGCGGTCGCCGGCTATTACACGGCGCCCAACGGGCAGATGCTCAGTTTCCCGTTCAACAGCTCCACGCCGGTCTTCCACTACAACAAGGACGCCTTCAAGGCCGCCGGCCTGGACCCCGAGAAGCCGCCCACCACCTGGCCCGAAGTGGCCCTGGCTGCCGCCAAGCTCAAGACCTCGGGCCACAAGTGCCCCTTCACCACCAGCTGGATCAGCTGGACACAGCTCGAAAGCTTCTCGGCCTGGCATAACGTGCTGTTCGCCAGCAAGAACAACGGCTTCGGGGGGCTGGATGCCCGCCTGACGTTCAATACGCCGCTGCATGTGCGCCACATCGAGAACCTGGCCAACATGGCCAAGTCGGGTCTGTTCGTCTACAAGGGTCGCGGCAATGCGGCGGACGCCACCTTCGTCTCCGGTGAATGCGCGATGGCGACCGGCTCGTCGGCTCTGTATGGCAACGTCACGCGTAACGGCAAGTTCGCCTACGGCATCGGCACCCTGCCCTATTACCCCGACGTGGCCGGTGCGCCCCAGAACACCGTGATCGGTGGCGCCAGCCTGTGGGTCATGTCTGGCAAGAAGGCCGAGGAATACAAGGGTGTAGCAGCGTTCTTCAATCACCTGTCCAAGACCGACATCGCCGCCGCCAGCCACCAGCGCACCGGCTACCTGCCGGTGACCAAGGCGTCGTTCGAAGCAACGGACAAGTCCGGCTTCTACAAGAAGAACCCGGGCACCGACGTCTCGGTCACGCAGATGATCCGCAAGACCACCGACAAGTCGCGCGGCGTACGTCTGGGCAACTTCGTACAGATCCGCACCATCATCGACGAGGAAATGGAGCAGGTCTGGCGCGGCGCCAAGCAGCCCAAGGAGGCCCTGGATGCCGCGGTCAAGCGCGGGAACGAGCAACTGGAGCGCTTCGAGAAGGCCAACAAGTCCTGATCGGGTCTCTGGATCAACCCTCCCTCGCGATGCGGGGGAGGGTTTTTCTTTGGCTTTAAGCTCGGCTTATGGAAAAACGTGTCCGCTTCAAATCCACCTGGCTGCCGTGGGTGCTGGTCGCACCCCAGCTGGCCATTGTGGGCGTGTTCTTCTTCTGGCCGGCGGGCCAGGCCCTGTACCAGAGCCTGCTGCTGCAGGATGCCTTTGGCACCAGCACCGAGTTCGTCGGCCTGGAAAATTTCTCCCGCCTCTTCAACGACCCCGGCTACCTCGAGTCGTTCCAGGTCACGGCCCTCTTTTCCATCCTGGTCGCGGCCTCGGGCCTGAGCATCGCGCTGCTCCTGGCCGTCATGGCCAACCGCGTGGTGCGCGGCGCGGGTGTCTACAAGACCCTCCTGATCTGGCCCTACGCGGTGGCGCCGGTGATCGCCGGCGTGCTGTGGCTGATGATGTTCGCATCGCCCTATGGCGTCATCGCCTACGCCATGCGCGCCATCGGCATTCCCTGGGACCACCTGCTCAATGCCAACCACGCCCTGGCGCTGATCGTCATGGCGGCGGTCTGGAAGCAGATCTCCTACAACTTTCTTTTCTTCCTGGCCGGCCTGCAATCCATCCCGCACTCGCTGATCGAGGCCGCCACGATCGACGGTGCCTCGCCCTGGCGACGTTTCTGGACCATCGTGTTCCCGCTGCTCTCGCCCACCACCTTCTTCCTGCTGGTGATCAACGTCGTCTACGCCTTCTTCGACACCTTCGCGATCGTCGACGCCACCACGCACGGCGGTCCGGGCAAGGAAACCGCCATCCTGGTCTACAAGGTCTATTACGACGGCTTCAAGGCCCTGGACATCAACGGCTCCGCCGCCCAATCGGTGATCCTGATGGTCATCGTCATCGCGCTGACCATCGTGCAGTTCAGGTTCGTCGAAAAGAAAGTGCAGTACTGAGATGGTCGAGAGACGCCCCATCCTGGATTTCTTCACGCATCTGGTGCTGGTGCTGGGGGTGGCCGTGGTGGTCTTCCCGGTCTTCGTCGCCCTGATCGGGTCGACGCAGACCGCGCAGCAGATCGCCTCAAGCAACCCGCTGTCACTGGTACCCGGCACGCACATGCTGGAAAACTACAAGCTCGCCCTCCTGGGCGGCAAGGTCAGCGGCGGCTCCACCATCGCGCCCGCCCTGCCCATGCTGTGGGTCAGCCTGGTCAGCGCGGTCGTGATCGCTGTCGGCAAGATCATCATCTCGCTGCTGTCCGCCTTCGCCATCGTCTACTTTCGCTTCCCGCTGCGCACCTTGGTGTTCTGGCTGATCTTCGTCACCTTGATGCTGCCGGTGGAAGTGCGCATCGGCCCGACCTACGAGGTGGTGTCCGACCTGAAGCTACTGAACTCCTATGCGGGCCTGACGGTACCCCTCATCGCCTCGGCCACCGCCACCTTCCTGTTCCGACAGTTCTTCCTGACCGTGCCCGACGAACTGGTCGAGGCCGCGCGCATGGACGGCGCCGGCCCCATGCGTTTTTTCCGCGACGTGCTGCTGCCGCTGTCACGCACCTCGATCGCGGCGCTGTTCGTGATTCAGTTCATCTACGGCTGGAACCAGTACCTGTGGCCTCTGCTGGTCACGACCAGCGAAGACATGTACCCCATCGTCCTGGGCATCAAGCGCGCCATCTTCGGCGAGGTGTACATCGAATGGAACGTGGTGATGGCCACCGCCATCCTGGCCATGCTGCCGCCGGCGCTGGTCGTGATCCTGATGCAGAAGTGGTTCGTCAAGGGCCTGGTCGATACCGAAAAATAAGAGCAATCCACATGGCAGTCATTTCCTTTCGCAAGGTCGTCAAGCGCTATGGCAAGGGCGCGCAGGCGGTCCCCGTGATCCACGGGCTGGACGCCGAGATCCATGACGGCGAATTCATCGTCATCGTCGGCCCCTCGGGCTGCGGCAAGTCCACGCTCCTGCGCATGGTGGCGGGCCTGGAAGAAATCAGTGGCGGCGAGATCGCCATCGGCGCGCGCGTCGTCAATGACCTGGAGCCGGCCGAGCGCGACATCGCCATGGTGTTTCAGAACTACGCGCTGTATCCGCACATGAGCGTGTTCGACAACATGGCCTACGGATTGAAGATCCGCAAGCTGCCCGCCGACGAGATCCGTGCCCGCGTGGACAAGGCGGCCGCCATCCTGGAGCTCTCGCCCCTGCTCGATCGCAAGCCCCGCCAGCTCTCGGGCGGCCAGCGCCAGCGCGTGGCCATGGGCCGGGCCATCGTGCGCCAGCCTCAGGTCTTTCTCTTTGACGAGCCCCTGTCCAACCTCGACGCCAAGCTGCGCGCGCAGACACGCCTGGAAATCCAGAAGCTGCACCGCGAGCTGGGCATCACGTCTCTCTTCGTCACGCACGACCAGGTCGAGGCCATGACCCTGGCCCAGCGCATGATCGTGATGAACGGCGGCGTGATGGAGCAGTTTGGGACGCCCGAGGAGGTGTATCGCACCCCGGCCACCACGTTCGTAGCCAGCTTCATCGGCTCCCCCCCCATGAACCTGCTGCGCCAGGCCCCAGGCGCGCGCGCAGGCGAGCTACTCGGCGTGCGCCCCGAGCACCTGGATGTGGCCGACAGCGGGTGGGGCCTGCAAGTCGAAACCGTCGAACTTCTGGGCGCAGAGCGCCTGGTCTACGGTCGACTGGCTGGCGAGCAGGTCATCGTGCGCCTGGACGCCAGCCGTCCCGCGCCAACCGCTGGCGACACCCTCACCGTGACACCGCGCCCGGGCAGCCTGCACCGCTTCGATGCGCAGACTGGTAAGCGCTTACCTGATTGAGATCATGGCACCCTGGCCCTATCCCCGTTGGATCGCTCACCGCGGCGCTGGCAAGCTCGCGCCCGAGAACACCTTGGCCGCTTTCCGTCTGGGCGCGGTCCATGGCTACCGCATGTTCGAGTGCGACGCCAAGCTCTCGGCTGATGGCGTTCCTTTCCTGCTGCACGACGCCACCCTGGAGCGCACCACCAACGGCCACGGCATCGCAGGCCAGCAACCCTGGCAGGTCCTGTCGCAGCTCGATGCGGGCGGCTGGCACTCGCGCGCATACGCCGGCGAGCCCCTGCCCACGCTCGAAGCACTGGCGCGCTGGTGCCTGGCCAATGGCCATCACCTGAACATCGAGATCAAGCCCACGCCCGGCGAGGAACGCAAGACCGGAGCGGCTGTGGCCGGCTTGGCCCAGCGCCTCTGGAAAGGCCAGGCCGTCCCCCCCCTGCTTACCTCGTTCCAACCCGACGCCCTGCGCGGGGCGCACTCGACCGCGCCGCAACTACCCCGCGGGCTGCTGCTGGACACCTTGTGGGACGGGTGGCTGGACACCGCGCGCGAACTCGCCTGCGTGGCGGTGGTGTGCCACTACGCGCTGTGGACAGCTGACTCGGTATCGCAGGTGCACGCGGCTGGCATGCGATGTTTGAGCTACACGGTGAACGACGCGTCAGTGGCCTGGCACCTGGACCAACTCGGTACCGACGGCCTGATCACCGACCGCGTCGACCTGTTCGCCCCCGCATGAAAAAAGGCGCAGGGCTTGTCGGCCCGGCGCCTTTTTAGAGGGTCCCTGCAGCGAGTTACTTCAGGTCACCCGCCAGCGAAGCCAGCGCTTCCGGATCGATCGTGATGTGCGCCGGGTAGTTCTTGTGGTCGCAGCCCAGTTTCACACTGGCGCCCGCCTTAACCGCCGCAGCGGCTGCCGGCGAAAACTCGAAGCGCACGAAATGCACCGCTGAGGTCTTCTCCTCGGTCTCGCGGTCCAGGTCTTCATCAGCGATCGCGTAGATGCGGGCATGGCCCTCCACCTCGACGAACATGCGGTCTTCCACACCGATCAGACGGGCCAGCTCGCGCTTGCGTTCGTTGATGTCCGGATACTCGATCAGCATCGTGGCTTTCCAGTTGGTGCCATCGGGTACCAGCGGGCCGTAGGCCTCCACTTCCTGAGCGATACCGTCTTCTTCAAAGATCTTCTCGATGCGCAGCATCTCCTGGATCTGGTAGCGAATCGTGGTCTCGCTCTCGAATTGCAAGGTGATGTGGTCGCCCAGATGCAGAGAGCGCAGCTTGCGGTGCGCCAGCACTTGCGCTTTGTGCTCCTTGCGCCACTTGCTGTAGGCCTCCAGCGTCATCAGGCTGTCGGGGGTGATGGTTCCGGTCAATTGCATGGCATCGTCCTCTAATGGGGTATCACTTCAGTCCGTAGGCCCTGCGCACCAGAGTCAGCGGGTGCTGCATCTCGGGCGTGCCCAGGCCGTTGCGCTCAAAGCCTTGCGCAATGTGGTGTCCGCCCAGCGGGCAATCCGAGGTGATGTAGTCGGGCGCACCCCCCTGCGGGTGTTCGGCCATCTTCTTGAACAGGGGTTTGCCGATCTTCATGGCCTGCTCGTGGTAGGCCTTCTTCACACCGAAGGTGCCGGCATGGCCGGAACAACGCTCGTGGGTCGACACATAGGTCTCCGGCACCATCTTGAGCATTTCCTCGGTCTTCTTGCCGATGTTCTGCACGCGCCCGTGGCACGGGACCTGGTAGCTGATCTTGCCCAGGGGCTGCGTGAACTCGGTCTTGAGCAACCCGTCGCGCTTGCGCGCCATCAGGTACTCGAAGGGATCCCACATCGCCTCCTTCACCAGCTGCACCTCGGCGTCGTCGGGGTACATCAGGGGCAGTTCCTGCTTGAACATCAGCGTACAGCTCGGGACGGCCGACAAGATGGCGTAGCCGTCACGCGCGTACTTGGCCAGCTCCGGAATATTGGCTTGCTTGTTCTCGTCTACCGACTCCAGGTCGCCCAGTTCGAGCTTAGGCATGCCGCAGCACTTTTCCTTCTCGACCAGCACATAGGGCACTTCGTTGTGATCCAGCACCTTCAGCAAGTCGTGGCCAATGCCCGGCTCGTTGTAGTTCACGTAGCAGGTGGCGTAGATCGCAACCTTGCCCGGCGTCTTCGCGCCGTCCTTGACCGGGAAGTCCTTGGACTCGGCGGCCGAGGAGCGGAACTTGCGCGTGGCCAGGCTCGGCAACCAGGCGTTCTGGTCGACACCGAGCACCGACTCCATCACGCTGCGGGCCACCTTCGTCTCGTTCACCGCGTTCACTGCCTGCACCACGATCGGGATGCCGGCGAACTTGCCGTGCGTGTCGGTCGAGGCCAGGAACTTCTCGCCTGCGCCCACTTCACCCTTCTTGAACTTGATCGCCTTGGCGCGCAGCATGGTGTGCGGGAAATCCAGATTCCACTCGTGCGGTGGCACGTAGGGGCACTTGGTCAGGTAGCACAGGTCGCACAGATAGCACTGGTCGACCACCTTCCAGTAGTCCTTCTTGTCCACACCATCGAGTTCGCCGGTCTTGCCTTCGTCCACCAGGTCGAACAGCGTCGGGAACGACCCGCACAGGCTCACGCAGCGGCGGCAGCCGTGGCAGATATCGAAGATGCGCTCCATCTCCTGGAAGGTCGCTTCCTCGTTGTAGAACTCGGGGTTCTTCCAGTCGATCGGGTGACGGGTGGGCGCCTCCAGGCTGCCTTCTCGTGCCATGTCTTATCTCCGGGATCGGTTTTAAAGGGGGGTTCTGCATTGGGCACGGCCCGAAGGCCATGCCCAACACGCAACATCCCGAGGGTCAGTCGACCAGCTCGTTCAGGGCCTTCTGGTAACGGTTGGCGTGCGAGCGCTCGGCCTTGGCCAGGGTCTCGAACCAATCGGCCACTTCGTCATGGCCCTCGTCACGGGCCGTCTTGGCCATGCCGGGGTACATGTCGGTGTACTCGTGGGTCTCGCCGGCCACTGCGGCGGTCAGGTTCTGGCGGGTCGAGCCGATCGGCAGGCCGGTGGCGGGGTCGCCACACTGCTCGAGCCACTCGAGGTGACCGTGGGCATGGCCCGTCTCACCTTCAGCGGTGGAACGGAACAGGGCTGCCACGTCGTTCTGGCCTTCCACGTCGGCCTTGTTTGCGAAATACAGGTAACGGCGGTTGGCCTGGGACTCACCGGCGAAGGCGGCCTTCAGGTTCTCTTCCGTTTTAGAGCCCTTGAGAGCTGGCATGGAACATCTCCTTTAGATTGATGAAGGAAGCGACGCCCGTCACCCCAAAAAGGAACGGGACGGCGGATCATGGCGCAGTCGTGACCGGTCCGTCTAATTGGAGACTTCAATGTCCAGTATTGAGTTTGGCTATTCGAGGAATAGTGCCTATATCGAAGGTTTATCGGGCAGGCGCGACAGGCGGGGTCGCTGAACCGTCCCGGCGCAAGATTACGTTACAGTAAATCAGTTACGCATTAGTAAATCGTGGAGGCCCCCATGGCTGCAGTCCTGTCCGCCGCACCCGGCACCCCTGTTCTGGCAAACCTGCCCCCGCCGGTCGCCATCCACCAACTGCACCACTACGCCTACCGCGCCCGCGACGCGGAGGAAACCCGCCATTTCTACGAAGACATCCTGGGCCTGCCGCTCTATCACATCATCCAGAGCGACCATGTTCCCAGCACCGGCGAGTACTGCCCTTACACCCACTTCTTCTTTCGCCTGCAGGACGGCTCCTTCATTGCCTTCTTCGACCTGGGCGACGACCAGGCGGCGCTCCCCTCGCCCAACACACCGCTGTGGGTGAACCACATCGCCTTCCGGGTCGACTCCATCCAGGCCCTGCAGGACATGAAAGCGCGCTTGCAGGCCCATGGCATCGAGGTGCTGGGCGTCACCGACCACCACATCTTTCACAGCATCTACTTCTTCGACCCCAACGGCGTGCGTCTGGAGCTCTCCGCCCAGCACGCCGATGAATTCCAGATGCTGCAAGAGAGCAAGACCGCCCACGCGCGCCTGGCCGAGTGGACCGCACGCAAGCAACAATGGAGGGCCGAGCGGGCCGCCGGTCAGGCCGCAGCGCCCCTGAAGCCCCAACAGAACGACCGCCCGCAATACAACCGCTGAACCAGCGCGCTTTCCCCGCAGCGAACCCCCATGCAAGACCGATACGCCGACACCGCGTTCACCAACGGCTACCAGTTCACCTCGGGCGGCGGCTACCAGCTCCCCGAATACACCTTCGTGGCGCCCCCCGAGGTCGCCAGCGGTCAGGTCGGCCACGAACCCATCGTCATCGTCGGGGCTGGCATCACCGGCCTGACCCTGGCCTGCGCGCTGGCCCGCCTGGGCGTGCGCGCCGTGGTGCTCGACGAGGACAACACCGTGGGCGTCAAGGGCGCCTCCTCACGCGGTATCTGCTACACACAGAAGTCACTGGAGATCTTCGACCGCCTGGGCATCTACCCACGCATTACCGCCAAGGGCATCCAGTGGAGCGTGGGCCGCACCTTCGCCGGGCAGGACGAGATCTACTCTTTTGACCTGCGCCAGCAAAGCGCCTACAACCTGTCCAGCCAGCCGCCCTTCATCAACATCCAGCAGTTCTACATCGAGAGCTACCTGGTCGATCGCATCCACGAACTCGGTGACGTGGAGCTGCGCTGGAAGAACCGCGTCATCGGCTTCGAGCAGGACGACCAGGCCGCCACCCTCACCATCACCACACCTGCGGGCGACTACCGTCTGCGCGCCGACCATGTGATCGACGCCACTGGCTCGCGCAGCCCCTTTCACGCCTGGGTGGGCGCCAGCCTCTCCGGCAAGAAGGGCGACGACCGCTGGTGCATCGCCGACGTGCGCTTTCCCGACCGTCCACCAGGCGAGCGCCATACCTGGATTGAAGCGCCTTTCAACGAAAACCGCGCCGTGTGGCAGCACCTCATGGGCGATGACGTCTGGCGCATCGACTACCAAATGGCTCCCGACGCCGACCCCGCCTACGTGAGCCGCGAAGACGTGGTGCGCGAGCGCCTGGCCCGCCAGTTCGGCCCCGACATGCAGGTCGAGATCGTCTGGGTCGGTCCCTATGCCTACCGCAGCGAATGCATCGACCGCATGCGCCATGGCCGGGTCTTCTTCGTGGGCGACGCAGCCAAGGTGGTCAGCCCCTTCGGCGCGCGCGGAGGCAACACCGGCATCGCCGACGCCGATAACCTCGCCTGGAAACTCGCTGCGGTCCTGCGCCAGCAGGCCAGCGCGAAGCTGCTGGACACCTTCCACGACGAGCGCCACGAGGCCGCCCGTCAGAACGTTCAGGTCACCCACCGCACTGCGCGCTTCCTGCGCCCGGCCGACGGCATCGAGCGCACCTTCCGCACCGCGGCCATCAGCCTGGCCCGCCAGCACCTGTTCGCGCGCTCCCTGATCAACACCGGACGCATGGCGGTCGCGAACACCTACACCGAGTCGCCCGCCTGCCAGACGGGTGGCGGCCAGTCGGTGCAGAACGTGGGCTTGACCTGGGCCGATGGCACGGCCGGCACGGTCAACGACCTGCTGCTGTGGGCGCAAGGCAATTTCCTGCTGCTCGCCTTCGGCGAGCTCTCCGCCTCGGCCCTGCAGCGCCTGCGCACCCTGGGGAAAAACGCACCGGTGCGCGTGGTGCAGGTGGTCGATGCCGCCACTGCGGCACGTGCACGCGAGCACGTACGCGACCCCCAGGGCCACCTGCAGGGCGCCTGCCATGTCTTCGGCCATGCCTGGGCCCTGGTCCGACCGGACAGCTACGTGGCCGCCACCGGCGAAAGCATCGACGCCAGCCTGATCGAGTCCCTTGGCGCGGCGCTGGGCGTCACCTCCGAAGGAGCCCCCGCATGAAAACCGCCCTGCATTTTCAAGATGCCGACACCTTCTACGAGCAGCTGCTGGACGCCCACACCGGGCTCACCCCGGCACAGTCCGAGTTGCTCAATGCCCGCCTGATCCTGATCCTGGCCAACCAAGTCGGCGACGCCCAGGTCCTGCGCCAATGCATCGAGGCAGCCGCCGCCCTGCCCGAATCGGCTGGGGGTGGGCAGCCCGCATAAAATCCGGCTTCGCCCCTGACCACGACGGCATCTTCGGGTGCCGTTTTCATTTGTCCAACCGACCCGCGCCATGAGCGACACCCCACAACAACCCGGCCTCTCCAGTCTGTCCAAGTCCTTCGAGCCGGCCGCCCTCGAGGCGCACTGGGGTCCGCTGTGGGAACAGCGCGGGTACGGCCGGGCCGGCTTTCGCGGCACCGGCACCGACCAGGCCGACGCGCCGTCCTTCGCCATCCAGCTGCCGCCCCCGAACGTCACCGGCACCCTGCACATGGGCCATGCGTTCAACCAGACCATCATGGACAGCCTCACTCGCTATCACCGCATGCGAGGCCACAACACCGCCTGGATCCCGGGCACCGACCACGCCGGCATCGCCACCCAGATCGTCGTCGAACGGCAGCTGCAGCAACAGGGCATCAGCCGCCACGACCTGGGCCGCAAGAACTTCGTGGCGCGCATCTGGGACTGGAAGGAACAATCGGGCAACACCATCACCACGCAGATGCGCCGCATGGGCGACAGCGTCGATTGGTCGCGCGAGTACTTCACCATGGACGACAAGCTCTCGCGCGTCGTCACCGACACCTTCGTCCAGCTCTATGAGCAGGGCCTGATCTATCGCGGCAAGCGCCTCGTCAACTGGGACCCCGAGCTCAAATCCGCGGTCTCCGACCTCGAGGTCGAAAGCGAAGAGGAAGACGGCTTTCTCTGGCACATCAACTACCCGCTGGAAGACGGCTCGGGCGCGCTCACCGTCGCCACCACCCGCCCCGAGACTCTGCTCGGCGACGTCGCCGTCATGGTCCATCCCGAAGACGCGCGCTACACCGCTCTTATCGGAAAAAAGGTGCGCCTGCCACTGTGCGATCGCCTGATCCCTGTCATCGCCGACGACTACGTCGACCGCGAATTCGGCACTGGCGTCGTCAAGGTCACCCCGGCGCATGATGCCAACGACTACGCCGTCGGCCAGCGCCACCAACTGCCCATGATCGGCGTGCTCACGCTGGACGCCAAGATCAACGAAAACGCCCCCGCCGCCTATCAGGGCCTGGAGCGCTTCGTCGCCCGCAAGCGCGTCGTCGCCGACCTCGAGGCCCAGGGCCTGCTGATCGAAACCCGCAAGCACAAGCTCATGGTCCCGCGCTGCGCGCGCACTGGCCAGGTGGTGGAACCCATGCTCACCGACCAGTGGTTCGTCGCCATGAACCAGGTCGGCAAGGGCGACGCCACCGGCAAGTCCATCGCGCAAAAAGCGATCGACGCGGTGCAATCGGGCCAGGTGCGCTTCGTGCCTGAGAACTGGGTCAACACCTACAACCAGTGGATGAACAACATCCAGGACTGGTGCATCAGCCGCCAGCTCTGGTGGGGCCACCAGATTCCGGCCTGGTACGACGAAGACGGAAAGGTCTATGTCGCCCGCTCCGAGCAAGACGCCCAGGCCCAGGCCCCCGGCAAGCGCCTCACCCGCGACGAAGACG
>JACCDJ011187502.1_pt1 | contig 19094 bp, 9 predicted proteins | sample 7444481 | NCBI WGS metagenome assembly JACCDJ01 (sample SAMN15323435, study PRJNA562643) | freshwater metagenome | isolation source: river surface water | place: USA:Blue River Watershed | collected 2017-08-15 | reverse complement strand
GCCAAGGCATCGGCAAACTCCCTGCCGGCGGCGTCGGCGCCGGCTCCCGTGGCCGCTGGGGCGCCGGCAGTGGCTTCGGCCCCGCCGGCTGCAGCGGCCGTCAAGGCCTCCGCACCCGCGCCGGCACCGGCCCGCACCGCCGCTTCCGCTGCGGACGGTGAGCGCGCCAAGGCCTTGCTGGAGGGCAAAGGCGCCGAGAGCAAGCCCGCCGCCTCGGCCGCCGAGGGCCGCTTTGTCGTCCAGGTCGGCTCCTTCGCCGACGCAGCCCGGGCCCGCGAGGCCCGTCAGAAGCTGGAGAAGGCCGGCCTCAAGACCTACACCCAGGTCGCCGAGACCAAGGAGGGCAAGCGCATCCGCGTGCGGGTGGGGCCCTTCGAATCCCGGGCTGAAGCCGACAAGGCCGCCACCAAGATCAAGGGGCTGGATCTGCCGGCCTCGGTGTTGACCCTCTGACCCGGCGCTGAGCGAAGCCGATGGCCGTCCTCGATTGGGTCTTCATCGCCGTCCTGACCTTCTCCATGGGGGTGGGGCTCTGGCGCGGCCTGGTGTTCGAGGTGCTGTCCGTGGCGGGTTGGCTCGGGGCATTCCTCCTGGCGCAGTGGGGGGCCCCCGAGGTCGCCGCCTGGCTGCCGATGGGGGAGTGGTCGGCGTCCCTGCGTTATGCCGTGGGTTTCGTGCTGGTGCTGGTGTTGGCGCTCTTCGCGTCGGCCCTGCTCGCGATGCTGGCCAAGAAACTGGTCGAAGCGGTGGGCCTGCGCCCCATCGACCGGCTCCTGGGTGCGGCATTTGGCCTGTTGCGCGGCTTGGTGATCATCCTGGCGGCCACCGTGGTGGTCCAGATGACGCCGCTGCGGGACACTCAGACATGGAGCGAGTCGGCGGGCGCGCAGGCGGCGGCCCGCACGCTCACGGCCTTGAAACCGATACTCCCGGCGCGCTTCGGGCAGTACCTACCGGGGTGACACAGTCATGTGCGGAATCGTCGGCGTTGTCAGCAGCGCCCCAGTCAACCAGCTGATCTACGACGCCTTGCTGCTGCTGCAGCATCGCGGCCAGGATGCCGCGGGCATCGTCACGCAGCAGGAGCGCAAGTTCTTCATGCACAAGGCCAAGGGCATGGTGCGTGACGTCTTTCGCACCCGGAACATGCGCGCCTTGCCTGGCAACTGCGGCCTGGGCCAGGTGCGTTATCCGACAGCGGGCAACGCCTACAGCGAAGAAGAGGCCCAGCCGTTCTACGTGAACGCCCCGTTCGGCATCGTGCTGGTGCACAACGGCAACCTGACCAATGCGCAGTCGCTGAAGTCGGAGCTGTTTTCCACCGACCACCGCCACATCAACACCGAGAGCGACTCCGAGGTGCTGCTCAACGTGTTTGCGCACGAACTGGATCGCGCCAGCCGCGGCGTGCCGCTCAAGCCCGAGGACATCTTCACCGCAGTGGCCCATGTCCACCAGCGTGTGCGTGGCTCCTATGCCGTGGTGGCCCTGATCGCGGGCTATGGCGTGATCGCCTTTCGCGATCCGTACGGCATCCGGCCGCTGTCCCTGGGCCGGTCGGCCGAAGGCTCGGTCATGGTGGCCAGCGAGACCGTCACCCTGGAAGGCACAGGCCACCAGTTCGAGCGCCACGTGGCACCGGGTGAGGCGGTGTTCATCGACCTGCAGGGGCAACTGCACGCGAAACAGTGCGCCCGTGCGCCGCGCCTGACGCCCTGCATCTTCGAGTACGTGTACCTGGCCCGCCCGGATTCCGTGCTCGACGGCATCTCGGTCTACCAGGCCCGCCTGAACCTGGGCGAGACCCTGGCCCAGCGCGTGGTGTCCACCGTGCCGCCCTCCGAGATCGACGTGATCATCCCGATCCCTGAGTCCAGCCGGCCCAGCGCCACGCAGCTGGCCCACCTGCTGGGGGTGCCGTACCGCGAAGGCTTCGTGAAGAACCGCTACGTGGGCCGCACCTTCATCATGCCCGGGCAGGGCGTGCGCAAGAAGTCCGTGCGCCAGAAGCTCAACGTGATCGCCAGCGAGTTCAAGGGCCGCAACGTGCTGCTGGTGGACGATTCCATCGTGCGTGGCACCACCAGCCGCGAGATCGTGCAGATGGCGCGCGATGCCGGTGCCAGGAAGGTGTACCTGGCCAGCGCCGCGCCGCCGGTGCGCTATCCCAACGTCTACGGCATCGACATGCCCACTTCCACCGAGCTGGTGGCCCATGGCCGCTCGGTGGAGGAAGTGCGTCAGATCATCGGCTGCGACGCGCTGATCTACCAGGAGGTGGAGGGCATGAAGCGCGCCATCCTGGCCGCCGCGCCCAAGGAGGGCCCGACCTTCGACGGCTTTGACGCGTCCTGCTTTGACGGCGTGTACGTGACCGGCGACATCAGTGCCGATGACATCACCCGCTTGAACGCGGGCCGCGTCGGCCAGGAGGAAGGCGCGGACTCCGACACCTCGCGCCTGGCCCTGCCCAACGCACAGGAGGCCTGAGCCCATGGCCGCCCCCCAACTTCCCGACGGCCTGCACCTGGACACGCTTGCGGTGCGCGCCGCGGTGGACAAGAGCCAGTACGGCGAGAACTCCGAGGCCCTGTTCCTCACCTCCAGCTTCACCCAACCCGACAGCGAGACGGCGGCCCGCCGCTTCGCGGGGGAAGAAGACGGCTACATCTACTCGCGCTTTACCAACCCCACGGTGGCCAGCATGGAAATGCGCCTGGCGGCCATGGAGGGCACTGAGGCCTGTATCGGTGCGGCCAGCGGCATGGGGGCCATCCTGCTGCTTTGCATGGGCCTCTTGAAAGCCGGCGACCATGTGGTGTGCTCGCGCTCGGTGTTCGGCTCCACCATCAAGCTCATTGGCACCGAATTCGGCAAGTTCGGCGTGCAAAGCACCTTCGTGTCGCAGACTGACCTGGCCGAGTGGAAGGCGGCGATCCGCCCCAACACGAGGCTGCTGTTTGCCGAGACGCCCACCAACCCGCTCACCGAGGTCTGCGACATCCGCGCGCTGGCCGATCTGGCGCACAACGCCGGCGCGCTGCTGGCTGTGGACAACTGCTTCTGCACGCCCGCGCTGCAAAAGCCCGCTGCCCTGGGCGCAGACATCATCACCCACTCGGGCACCAAGTACCTGGACGGCCAGGGGCGCGTCATTGCCGGGGCGATCTGCGCGAGCGAGGCCTTGATTCGCGAGAAGCTCATTCCCGTGCAACGCAGTGGCGGCATCACGCTGTCACCGTTCAACGCCTGGGTGGTGCTCAAAGGCCTGGAGACGCTGGGTATCCGCATGGAGGCGCAATCCAAGCGCGCGCTCGAACTCGCGCGCTGGCTCGAATCGCACCCGGGTGTGGAGCGCGTGTACTACCCGGGGCTGGAGAGCCACCCGCAGCACGCGCTGGCGATGGCGCAGCAATCCGGGATGGGCGGGGCGGTGGTGTCCTTCGACGTGAAGGGCGCGACGCCCGCGCAGGGCCGCGCCAACGCCTTCCAGGTGATCGATTCCACGCAGTGGCTGTCCATCACCGCCAACCTGGGTGATGTGAAGACCATCATCACCCAGCCGGCCAGCACCTCGCACGGGCGCCTCACCGAGGAGCAGCGGCAGGCGGCCGGCATACGCCAGAACCTGGTCCGCGTGGCCGTGGGTCTGGAGCATCTGGACGACGTCAAGGCCGACCTCGCGCGCGGGCTGGACCGGCTTGCCTGATTCCCCGATGGCTGACCGCCTGATTTTTTCGCAGTGACTTCCGTGACCCCCATGCCTTCCGCTGCGCGCGTGCGCACCCGCTTTGCGCCCTCGCCCACCGGCTTCATTCACCTGGGCAACATCCGCTCGGCGCTGTACCCCTGGGCGTTCGCCCGCTCGCAGGGGGGTGACTTCATCCTGCGCATCGAGGACACCGACCTGGAGCGCTCTTCGCAGGCGGCGGTGGACGTGATCCTGGAGGGCATGGCCTGGCTGGGCCTCACGCACGACGAAGGCCCGTTCTATCAAATGCAGCGGATGGACCGCTACCGCGAGGTGCTGGCCCAGATGCAGGCTCAGGGCTTGGTGTACCCCTGCTACATGAGCGTGGCGGAACTGGACGCCCTGCGCGAGCGCCAGATGGCGGCCAAGGAAAAACCCCGCTACGACGGCACCTGGCGCCCCGAGCCGGGCAAGGTACTGCCGCCGGTGCCCGAGGGCGTGCGGCCGGTGCTGCGCTTTCGCAACCCGCAGGGGGGCGTGGTGGCCTGGGACGACAAGGTCAAGGGCCGCATCGAGATCGCCAACGCCGAACTCGACGACCTGGTGATCGCGCGGCCTGACGGCACGCCCACGTACAACTTCTGCGTGGTGGTGGACGACATCGACATGCGCATCACCCACGTGATCCGCGGCGATGACCACGTGAACAACACGCCGCGCCAGATCAACATCTTCCGCGCGCTGGGACAGGAGCCGCCGGTGTATGCGCACCTGCCCACCGTGCTCAATGAGCAGGGCGAGAAGATGTCCAAGCGCAATGGGGCCAAGCCGGTGACGCAGTTCCGTGACGAAGGCTTCCTGGCCGACGCGGTGGTGAACTACCTGGCCCGCCTGGGGTGGTCGCACGGCGACGACGAGATTTTTTCGCGCGAGCAGTTTCTGCAGTGGTTCGACCTGGACCACCTGGGGCGTAGCGCCGCGCAGTTCGACGAGGCCAAGCTGCGTTGGGTGAACGCGCAGCATATGAAGTCGACCCCCGACGAAGCCCTCGCGGCGCTCGTGCAGCCGCAGCTGCAGGCGATGGGCCTGGCGCCCGACGAGCGCCTGCCCGCGATCTGCGGCCTGTTCAAGGACCGCTGCGAGACCACCGTGATCCTGGCCGCCTGGGCCGCGAAGTTCTATCAGCCGGTGCAGCCCGCCGCAGAAGAACTCGCGCAGCACGTGACGGAGGCGGTGCGTCCCGCCATCGCCCAATTGGCTAGCGCGCTGGCGGCCTGTGCCTGGGACAAGGCCGCCATCGCCGAGGCGATCAAGGAAACCCTGCGCGCCACGGGTCTGAAGATGCCCCAGCTGGCCATGCCGGTGCGGGTGTTGGTGTTGGGCACCCCCCAGACGCCGTCCCTCGACGCGGTGCTGGCTTTGCTTCCCCGCGAGGACGTTTTGGGCCGATTGTCGAGCGGCTAAAAAACGTTGTAGAATCTCGGTCTCGACGCCAGACGGGGGTATAGCTCAGCTGGGAGAGCGCTTGCATGGCATGCAAGAGGTCAGCGGTTCGATCCCGCTTACCTCCACCAAAAAGCGTCGAGTCGGATTAGTCCAAAGGTTTTGACCCTATCGTCTAGAGGCCTAGGACATCACCCTTTCACGGTGAGTACCGGGGTTCGAATCCCCGTAGGGTCGCCAAGTTGTTTTGGCACAAGAAAGTTGCTCTTGGCACGCGGGCCCTGGCCCGTAGCGAAACGCAACACTGCCTGGAGCGGTAGTTCAGTTGGTTAGAATACCGGCCTGTCACGCCGGGGGTCGCGGGTTCGAGTCCCGTCCGCTCCGCCAGAATCCAAAGTCAAACGGGCTGCAGCCGAAAGCTTGCAGCCCGTTTTCCTTTTGACTTTCAAACTCCCAGGATTGCCGCGACGGGCTCGCCGGATCGTGATGCACCGGTGCCGCGCGTCACTGCGGCAGCTGCACCCTGAACTCGCAGCCGCCGCCCGGCAGGTTCTGCACGCTGACCCAGCCCCCGTGGCGTTCGACGATGGTGCGCACCAGGTACAGGCCCAGGCCGGCGCCGGGTTGGTCCAGCGCGCCGCGGCCCCGATAGAACCGCGTGAAGATGTGGGCGATCTCGTCCTCGGGGATGCCGCTGCCCTGGTCGCGCACGCGGATCTCGATCGAGCGGGCGCGTGACTCCAGCGCGATCACCACCCGCGCACCCGCAGGGCTGTGGCGCAGCGCATTGTTCACGAGGTTCTGCAAGGCGATCTTGATCAGGCCGGGGTCACAGGCCGCTAGTACCTGCGTGCGGGGAACCCGGATCTGTACGCATGGCGCCTGGCTGTCCTCGAGATCGTCCCGGACCTGGCGGCACAGGGCGTGCAGGTCGGTGGTTCGTACCTTCAGCTGCTGGCTGTCCAGCAGCATCCGCTCCTTGGACAGGTAGTTGTCCATCAGCTCGGTCATGCGCTCGGTGGACTTGATGATCTTGTCGACCCGCGGGCGCGCCTTCTGACCCAGGCTGGGATCCTGCAGGAGGTTGTCCGCGCTGGCGCCGATGATGCTCAGGGGCGTGCGCAATTCATGCGAGACCATGCTCACGAAATCGCGCTGCTCGTTGCGAAGTCGGGCCTCCGTGGCGGCTCGCGCTTCGGCACTCTGCTTCTCGCGGCGCATGCGGTTGTAGCTGGCGAAGATGCCCACGCTCATGACCAGCATGTGGATGAACGCACCGAACTGGTAGCTGTTGTCGTTCCAGAAGTTGGGTTCGAGCACGCCGAAGTTGCGCAGGTAGCGCCAGGTCACGCCGATGTAGAAGAAACTGAACGCGAAGAGGAAGAGCCGCGCGCCGGGGTATCCGCGGCGTAACAGGTAGATGACCAGCGTGAGCGTCAGCACGATGGTGGTCACGCTGGTCAGCTGGATGGGAGGGATGACCGTGCGGTAGTGCCCCAGCAAGACGCCCACGATGCCGGCCACGCAAATGGCAGACACGAGCGCCAGGGCGAATCGACTCAGCCGCGGCCAGGTGTCTTGCAGCCGCAGGAACTCGATGGTGAACCAGACACCCACCACCACGCTCAGGCTGATCCAGATGCCCAACAGGGTGAGCCACGACGTCATCGGGACGCCAGGGGCCAGCTGCGCGGGCCAGCCCCCGGTGAAGACGGCGGCCAGGCAGTTGACGGCGACGTAGCCGGTGTACAGCAGGTGGACTCTCTCGCGCGTCCACAGCCAGAAAAAGAAATAGAACACCACCACCAGCATGTAGGCACCGAACACCCAGCCCCAGGCAAAGCCCTGGGCCGTGCTGACCTTCATCAGCGTGCGGGGCTCCCAGAGGGTGAGCCCGGTCGACATGGATGTCGAGGTCGACAGCCGGATGAAGAAGGTGTTCGCGCCCGCCTGCGCCGGGTGGATCTCGAACAGCGGCCTGCGGTGGTCCAGCCGCCGCACCAGCGTGTCCGGTTGCGGCCCCTCCAGCGCCTGCAGGTAGCGCCCGTCCCGGGTGGGTGCGAACAGCCGTGCATCTTCCATGACGGTCTGGCCCAACTCGATCCACCAGGCGCCCGCGCTTGCCGGTTCCGGCAGGTCCAGGGTGAAGCGCAGCCACACCACATCGGAGGTGAAACCCAGTGAGAGCTGGCCGCTCAGAGGCGTGAACGTGGAAGCGGGCATGCGCGCGACCTCGTCGATCGTGGCCCGGCCCTGCGGGTCCCGCCAGTAGCCGGTATAGCGGCTCAGGTCCCATTGCGTGCCCTCGGATACGCGCAGCGCCGGTGCCGTGGAACCGGTGGCCGCGTGGCTCAGCAGCGCTGTCCAGATCAGTCCGCAAAGGATCAACAAGCGTCGCATCCGCGTATTGGAACCCAGCGGCAGGCGTGGCTGGCGCATCAGATTTGGTTAGAACTGGTCAGCAAACCACTCTACGATCGTGCGATGGCCCAGATCCTGTTGCTCGACGACGAAAGCGAATTGCGCGAGGAGGTGGGTGATTTCCTGCGCACGGCAGGACACTCGGTGGATGAGGCTGGAAGTATTCGTCAGTTTCGGCAGTACGTTCCTTCGCGCGCCTACGACGTCCTGGTCATCGATCGGGCCTTGCCCGATGGCGAGGGCCTGGAACTGGTGGCCGAGCTCAGGGCCGAGGGCCTGCGCAGCGGCATCGTGGTGTTCACGGCGCGTGACGCCAGCCGCGACCGGATCATCGGCTACGAGAGTGGGGCCGACCATTACCTGACCAAGCCGATCCGGCTGGATGAACTCGCTGCGGTGGTCAACGCCCTGGCACGGCGTGTCGCCCCGCGGGCGGGCTGGCGCCTGGACAGCAGCGAATGGTCGCTGTGGTCCCCCGACGGTGCCCCGGTGCGGCTGACCGCCCAGGAGCACGCCCTGCTGCTGGCGCTGGCCCAGGCACCGCAGCGGTCCTTGTCACGGCGGCAGATCGTGGAGGTGCTGGGCAAGGACATGGCCCGCTACGACCCCCGCAACCTGGACGCCCTGGTGCTGCGGCTGCGGCGCAAGGCGGGCGAGGTGTCCGCGGTGCCACTGCCCCTGAGGACCGTGCACGGCGCGGGCTATGCCCTGACCCATCCGCTTGTCTCCGAGTAATTCTTTGGAAATAACGGCGTGAAAGATCTCGCACGCCCTCACCATAATTGGTGAGTTTTGCGGGGCAGTAGGTCTATACACTTCGGAATACAAAACTGTTGGGCTAACTATGCCTAACAGGCCATACACGCCGGAGAGACCTGATGCGCATGACCTTTCGCCCCCTGCCGGTGGCTTCCTTTCGCCTGGGCGCCCTGGCGCTGGCCTGTGCCGTGGTGGCCGGCTGTGCGTCGGTGACCCCGGCCGCGCTGGACCGAGACACCCTGGCCTCGGCGGTCCGTGAAGACCGGCGCGCCATGCACAAGGATGTGGAGCCGATCGCCGGGCCCCTGACGCTGGATGAGGCCATGGCCCGCGGGCTGAAATACAACCTGGAGCGGCGCGCCCGGATGATGGAAGAGACGCTGGCCCGCGGCCAGCTGGACGTGACCCGCTACGACATGCTGCCGCGCGTGATGGCCCAGGCTGGCTACGCCTCACGCGACACCGCGCGCTACACCTGGAGCAGCACCTACCCCTCGGAGCAACCGAGCAGTCGCGACGCCACCAGCACCTCGACCTCGGCCGAACGCAACCACAGCACCGCCGATCTGGGCCTGACCTGGAGCGTGCTCGATTTCGGCTTGGGCTACTACGGCGCGCGCCAGCAGGCTGACCGGCTGCTGGTGGCGGCGGAGAAGCGGCGCAAGGCCATGCACCTGCTGATGCAGGACGTCCGGACCGCCTACTGGCGCGCGGCCAGTGCCCAGCTGTTGCGCGACGACGTGGCGCGCACCATCCGGCTGGCCGAAGAGGCCCTGGTTGATTCGCAGAAAGTGGCGGAAGACCGCATCCGCAATCCGCTGGACCCGCTGCGCTACCAGCGCCAGCTGCTGGAGAACCTGCGACTGCTGGAGTCCATCGACCAGGAACTGGCGTCCGCGCAGGTGGACCTGGCGTCCCTGATCAACGCGCCGCTGGGTCAGCCGATCCGGCTGGCCGAGATGGACCTGAAGAACATCAGCGATGAAATCGCCCGGGTGCCCGTGGCCCACCTGGAAGAGACGGCGTTGATGAGGAATGCCGACCTGCTGGAGCAGCACTACAACAGCCGCATCGCCCGCACCGAGACGCGCCGTGCGCTGCTGCGACTGTTCCCCAACCTGTCGTTCAACTATGCCCTGAAGTACGACTCGGACACCTACCAGCTGCACCGGAACTGGAGCGAGGCCGGCGCGCAGCTGTCGTTCAACCTGATGGGGCTGTTCAGCGGCCCGGCCCAGATCCGGCTGGCGGAGGCGGGCGTGGCCCTGGCCGACCAGCGTCGGGTGGCGACGCAGCTGGGTGTGCTCACGCAGGTGCACCTGTCGCGCCTGCAGGTGATCAACGCGCGCAGCCAGTTCGACCGCGCGGACGCGATCTACTCGACGGACAAGAAGATCGCCGACCTCATGCGCAACCGGCAAGCCGCGCAGGCCCAGAGCAAGCTGGACATGGTCAGTGCGGAGACCGCCGCCATCCTGAGCCTGCTGCGCCGCTACCAGGCGCTGGCCCAGGTTCAGGTGGCTGAGAACCGGCTGATTGCCACGCTGGGCCTGGAGCCGGCCATCGGTAACACGCAGGAGCTGCCGCTCAAGGAATTGGTGATGCAGCTGGGCAAGTCGCCCGCGCCCTGGTCTGCCCTGATGAACCGGCCCGAGGCGGCGGCTCCGGCCGCTCCGCAGGTTCAGGCTGCGGGCGCCGCTGCGCCCGCAGCGGTCGCGGCCCGGGCCACACCCGGCCAGTGGTGAGGAACACCCGGGTGCAGCCACACGAGCGGTCAGTCCTGGCGCGACGCGGTCTGCGCATCGCCATGGCAAGTGTCATGTTCACGGCCGGCGCAGCGTTCGGGCAAGGCGCGGGTACCCCGGTGGCCCCTGCAGCGGCCCCCGCGCCGGCAGCCCGAGCGGGGCTGGAGCGACAGGAGATCCGCGCGCAGCTGATGCCGCGCCGCTACACCACCATCGCCGCCGAGATCGGCGCCAAGATCGCCTCGCTGCCCGTGGGGGAGGGCGAGTCCTTCCGCACCGGGCAAACCCTGGTCGCTTTCGATTGCGTGCTGCAGCAGGCGCAGTTGCAGAAGGTCAAGGCCGAACTCGATGCGGCCGAACAGACCTTCCAGTCCAACCGCAAGCTGGCCGAACTCAATTCGGTCGGACAGCTGGAGCTGGAAGTCTCCCGTGCCGGCGCGGCCCGGGCGAAGGCCGAAGTGGCGGCGAATGAGGCCATGCTGTCCAAGTGCGTCGTGGTGGCGCCCTTTGGCGGACGCGTCGCCGAGCAGCGCGCGCGCGAGCAGCAGTTCGTGCAGCCCGGTCAGGCCCTGCTGGACATCCTGGATGACAGCGTGCTTGAACTTGAATTCCTGGTGCCCTCGTCCTGGCTGTCCTGGCTGCGTCCGGGCATGACCCTGTCGGTGCGCATCGACGAGACGCGCAAGACCTATCCGGCGCGCTTTACCCGCATTGGCGCGCGGGTCGACCCAGTGAGCCAGTCCATCAAGGTGGGCGCGGCGATCAATGGCCGTTTTCCTGAACTCATGGCCGGCATGAGCGGGCAGGTGCAGGTGCGGCCCCAGCTAGCAGGAACGACCCCATGAAGCAGTTACTGCGCAAACTGTTCGCAGCATCTCCCCGCACCCCGGCCTCGGCACCGGCGCCCCTGCGGCGACGCGGAGGGGGCGTGATGCTGCTGGAGCAGCGTTTCATGTTCGACGGTGCGGCGGTGGGGCAGGTGGTCGACCAGCTGCTGGATGCGGACGATGCGCCTGACGCGCCCGCGCAGGTGCCCCTGCAGGAGCCGCTGTTTCGCGTCGACGTGCCGGCGGCGGCCCTGGCGCAGCAGCAGGTGCGTGACTACCTGGCACGGGTGTCGGCCGACGAATTCAACCGCCCCTTCCTGGGGCAGGGCGAGACACCGGACGCGCAATGGATGCAGGCGGCCCAGGCCTTGCGCGATGACATCCTGGCCGGGCGCTATGGCGTCGACGTGCAGCTCCTGTCCCACGACACGCTGCGCGGCGCCTGGGGTGCTTTCGCGGCGCAGGGGCCGGACGGCGGTCCGGTGATCTACCTGAACGCAGACTGGGTGCGTCACGGCGCCGCCTCTGAAGACATCGCGCGGGTGCTGGTGGAGGAATTGGGTCACGCGATCGATGCGCGCCTGAATCCGGCGGGGGATACTGCGGGCGACGAGGGCGAGCTCTTTTCCACGCAGGTCTTTGCCACCGGTGAAGTCAGCGAGACCTACCGGGCCATGCTGAGGCTGCAGGATGACCACCGCACGATCGAAGTGAACGGTCAGCAGGTGCAGGTGGAATTTGCCTCGCTCAATTTCACCAACGCCTACGCGGTCTACACCGGCGCAGTGGGCAGCAACACCTTCCTGGCGGACAAGGAGCAGAACCGCCATCACTTCAACCCGACGCTGCTGGGGGTGGCCAACATCTCGGACGGCACGGGCGGTCAGAGCTTCTCGGGCAACGACATCTCGGTGGAACTGACCATTGGCGCGACCACCTACTATGGCTGGATCAGCCGCCCGATCAAGGACCAGGGCATCGTGCGCGGCTTCTATTTCTGGAAGGACAGCAGCTTCACGAGCCTGTCGGCCGCCCAGACCGACGGCAACCAGGACCGTGACGGTACGGCCGCCGACAACAGCGGCTTCATCCTGGTGGTGGACCAGGCCTGGTTCAATTCCATCGGCTATGAGAGCGGTAGCAGCTACAAGTTCGTGGGCAGTTCCTCGGACCGGGTGGACTCGGCGCTCAATAGCGTGATGCCGACCAATGGCGCGCCCACGCCCGCCAATGACACCCAGACCATCGCCGAGGATGCGACCGCTACCGGCAACGTCCTGACCAACGACAGCGACCCGAACAACGACACGCTGTCGGTGACGCAGTTCGTGATCAACGGAACGACCTACGGGGCGAGCGCGCTGGGTGTGGCGCAGACGATCTCGGGCGTCGGCAGCTTCACGCTGAACGCAAACGGCAGCTACACCTTCACGCCCGATGCCAACTACACCGGCTCGGTGCCAGCCGTCACCTACACCGTCTCGGACGGCCAGGGCGCGACAGCCACCGCGGTGCTGTCGATCACGGTCACCCCAGCGAACGATGCGCCCACGGGCGGCAACGATTCGGTGACAACCTCGGAAAACACCACGGTGATCCTGGGTCTGAATGACTTTGGTACCTTCACGGATGCCGATGGCGACCGACTGGCCAAGATCCAGATCACGACCTTGGAGACCAACGGCTCACTGGAGTACTACAACGGCACGAGCTGGGTGGCCGTGACCCTGAACCAGGAATTCACCTCGGCCGACATCTCGGGTGGCAACCTGCGTTTCGTGCCCGACACCGGCGAGAACGGGTCCCCCTACACCACCGTCGGCTTCAAGGTGAGCGACGGTACGGCCTACAGCGCCAGCGCCTACACCTTGACGGTCAACGTGACGGCGGTCAATACCGCTCCGGTGGCCAATGCGGACAACGCCGACCTGTCGGCTTATGCGGTGGAATCTGGCGCCGCCGAGGCCGGTAGCCACCAGACCGGCAACGTCCTGACGAACGACACTGATGCCGATGGCGCGATGACAGCCGGGACCACGCATAAGGTCACTGATGCGACCAGTGCAGCACTGACCACCTCAGTGTCAGTGACCAGTGGAACCACGTCCACCAGTTCGCCAGCGATAGTGACGGGCTTGTACGGCACGCTCAAGATCGGAGCGAACGGGACCTACATCTACGAGGTCGACAACAGCAACGCGCAGGTCCAGGCTCTGCGCACGACGGCCAATACGCTGACCGAGACGTTCACCTACACGATGGCCGACAGCGGGGGACTGACCGCTGCCAGCACGCTCACGGTGGTCATCAAGGGTAGCAACGATGCCCCTGCTGCTGTGGATGACCGAGACACGGTACAAGAAACTTCGACGGCAACCGGTGCGTCGCCGGTGTACTACGGCATCACGACAGGCGACGTCTTGATCAACGACACGGACGTCGACGCCGGCGATACGGAGAGCGTGGGCAAGGTGTCGATTTTTGCGGACGGGATCTCGCCTGCCGCTTCGGGTACGACGATCACTCTGTCGTCTTCTGCGTCGCCGAGCCTCAACAACAACTACGTCTATTACCTCAACGGTGCCACCAAAGTCTTCCTGAAGAACGCCAGCAACAACGAAGTCAAGGTCGCTTCATACAGTGGCAGCACAGTCACGCTGGATTCGGTTGTCGTGACCTCGATTCCAACGGGTACGACGCTGTATTTTGTTTCCAACGTCAACTCGGGAACACCTCAGGACAGCGCGACCTACTCCAGCAGCTCTAGCCGATCAGCCAGCGACAGGGTGAGCACCGGCACAATGACGGCATCGCTGGTCGCCGGCATGGAGGTGATCGGCACAGGCATCCCGACTGGGACTTACATCGGTACGGTGGATACTGCCAACAGCCGCATCACCCTCGTCGATGGCTCGAGCAACGCGGTAACGGTGCTTCTCAGTTCGACTCAGAGCCTCGAATTCCGGCGCGATGCGGGCCAGGTACTCACGGGGCGCTACGGCCAACTGACACTGGACAGCAACGGGTCCTATACCTACAAGCTGACCAGCACGGCGCTCAACTCTGGCCAAACCTACACCGAGGAGTTCACGTACACCGTGACGGACACCGCGGGTGCCTCCGACACGGGGGTGCTCTACATCCGCATCGACGGGTCCACCGGCGTGACCACCGACGACGAGTCCGCAACGACGGCCGAGGACACCACCCTCACGGTAGCCGATGGCGGCGCTGGCGATCTGCTGGTGGGAGACTCTGGCGTAACCACCATCGACACATTCAGTTGGGGCGGGCAGTCAGCCAGCGCAGGAGGTACCATTTCCTTGAGCGGTATCGGTGATCTGACGGTCAACGCGAACGGCTCCTACACTTTCACGCCCGCCAGCAACTACACAGGCCCGGTGCCCGTGGCCACCTACAACGCCACGGACGGCCAGGCCACGCCGGCGGCGACCGGCTCGGCCACGCTGTCGATCACCATCACATCGACCAACGATGCCCCCACGGCCAGCAACGACGCGGTGACGACGCCCGAGGACACGGCGATCCTGCTGCGCGCCACCGACTTCGGCGTGTTCAGCGACGCTGAAGGCGCGACGCTCGCGGCGGTGCGTATCTCCACCTTGGAGACCAACGGTGCCCTGCAAAAGTACGACGGTACGAACTGGGTGGATGTGGCCCTGAACGACACCTTCACGGCGGCCGACCTGGCGGCGGGCAAGCTGCGCTTCGTGCCAGACGCCGACGAGAACGCCAGCCCCTACACCACGGTGGGGTTCGAGGTCTCGGACGGCACGAACTGGAGCGCCAGCGCCTACACGCTGACCGTCAACGTCACGCCGGTCAACGATGCGCCCGTGAACACCGTACCAGGGAGCCAGTCCCTTTACGACTATCAGACGCTGGCCATCGGCGACCTGGTGGCTGGTTCCCCCTATGACCTGGCCGTCGCCGACGTGGACGGCTCCACCGACATCAGCTCGGTGACCGTCTCGGTAGGCTATGGCACGCTGGCTACCTCCAACGCCGGTGGCGGCACGCTGTCGGGGTCCGGCACCGGCACGGTCACCCTGAGTGGCAACGCGACGCAGCTCAATGCCATGCTCGCTGCCCTGGTGTACACCCCCAACACGGGTTACTCCGGCACCGATGCCTTGAAGATCTATACGGTGGATGCCGCGGGCGCCAGCGACACCGACTTCGTGGCCATCACCGTCAACCCGGACAACCGCGCGCTGACCGTGACCGGCACCATCGTCAACGAGGCCTCGCCTTACGTGATGTTCACGGTCGATGGCGAGAAGGGCCAGCGCGTGAGTCTGGCGGCTGGCGAGACCGGTTCCGGCGCTGCGCATGCGACGATGGGGACCGACTTCCTGCCCAATCTCCAGTACTTCAACGGCACAAGCTGGGTGGACTACAGCGGCGGCTACGTCACCATCCCAGACACTGTGGCCAACACCAACGGCCTGCTCCTGGTGCGGGCGGCGGTGCTCCAGGACAGCACCCACGAGACCACCACCAGCACCTACGAGACGCTCAAGCTCACCGCCACGAATGCGGCGGGCACCGCCGCCAGCGGCAATTCGCAGATCCGCGACGACAAGGCTGGCAGCATCTACCTGGCGTCCAACAACACGTCCACGGCCAACACCAACGGCGACAGCGGCTACCCCGCCTACCTGGACGACGACCGGCCGATCTCGATCAACAACATTGCCGTCAACGAAGCTTCACCCAAAGGCGTCTTCACCATCACCGGCACGTCCGGCCAGGTGGTCAGTTTTGCACTCACCGCGGGCAGCGCCCTGCTCGAGAACGGCAATGGCACCGTGGCGACCGACGGCTCGGAAGATGCCGGCACCGCCCTGGAGATCTGGAACGGCACGTCGTGGCAGGCCTATACCGCCGGGGCCGATTACACGTTGACGTCGTCCACCACCTATGTGCGCACCGCGATCAATCCCGACACGGGCTACGAGGGCCAGCACACCTTCTTCCTGGGCGTGACACGCAAGGCCGCAGGTGACACCGCCTACGGAGCGGGCAATATCTTCGACGACGGCACGGGCAGCTACTGGATCGGGGACAACACGGCCGCCGCTACCAGCAGCGAGCTGACCACCGCCAGCATCACCCTGGACGACGACCGCAGCATCAGCGTGGATTCGCCGACGGTGAACGAAGCGTCGGACGATGTGGTCTTCACGGTCACCGGCAACTCGGGGCAGACCGCCACGCTGGCACTGGTCAACGAAAGCTCGGGCGGTACGGTGACCGGCAAGGCCAACCCGGCCTCGCAGACGCTCAAGGTGTGGGATGGCTATGCCTGGGGCGATTACGACGCCAACAACCCGCCTGCCTTCGACGCCAACGGCAAGATCTTTGTGCGCGTGTCCATCACCGCCGAACAGGACACGCCCTATGAAGGCAGCGAGACCTTCAAGCTCAATGCCACCCTGAGCGGCACGTCGACGGCTGTGGCAGGCACGGCGACCATTGTGGATGACGGCACCGGCGTGAAATACCCAGGCACCTTCACCAGCGGCTCGCCCACCACCAGCAGCACCGGCCTGGAAGACGACCGCATCCTGGCGGTGAGCAGCCCCACGGTGAATGAGGGATCGCCCTACGTCATCTTCGAGGTGAGCGGCATCGTGGGCGACACCGCGTCGCTGGCCCTGTCCAATGCGAGCGGCGCCAGCAGCGGCCAGGCCGACCTGCGCACCGGCGGGACCCTGCCGACCTTGCAGTACTACGGCGCGGGCGGATGGACCGACTACAACGCCGCGTCGCCGCCCACCATCCCCGCGGGGGGCGTCCTGCGGGTGCGGGTCGCGATCAGCGCCGAGCAGGAAAGCGGGCTGGACGGCCCCGAGACCTTCAAGCTGGTAGCCACCAATGCCAGCAACCAGGCCAGCACCGGCGGTACCGCCACCATCGTGGACGATGGTTCGGGTAGTTACTTCGCGGCGGACAACACCAGCGGCACGTCGTCCGTCCCCTCGGGCGTCACGCTCGACGATGACCGCACCCTGGCCGTGGACAGCATGACGGTGAACGAGGCCTCGGACTATGTGGTCTTCACGGTCACCGGTGATTCCGGCAACACCGTGCAACTGTCGCTGGTGAATGAAAGCGCCGGTGGCACGGTCTCCGGCAAGGCCAACATCGCCAGCCAGACCCTGAAGGTCTGGAGCGGCTCGGCCTGGGTGGACTACAACGCCAGCAGCCTGCCGACCTTCAATGGCTCGGGCCAGGTGTTCGTGCGTGTGGCCATCACCAGCGAGCAGGACACGCCCTACGAAGGCGCCGAGACCTTCAAGCTGCAGGCCACCCAGTCCAACCGGGCGACCGCGGTCTCCGGTACCGCGACCATCGTGGACGATGGCACGGGTGTCCGCTACACGGGTGACCTCAATGGCGGTGGAACCGCGCCCGTGACCAGCACGACCAGCCTGGATGATGACCGTACGCTGGCGGTGAGCAGCCCGACGGTCAATGAAGGCTCGCCCTATGTGATCTTCGAGGTGAGCGGTGTCGCTGGCCAGACCGCTGCACTGTCCTTGTCCAACGCCAGCGGCGGCGGCAATGCCGACCTGCGCACGAGCGGGCAGCTGCCGACCTTGCAGTACTACGCCAACGGACAGTGGAACGACTACAACCCGTCCTCGCCCCCCACGATCCCCGCAGGCGGCAAGCTGCTGGTGCGCGTACCCATCGACGCCGAGCAGGAAAAGGCCAAGGATGGCCCCGAGACCTTCAAGCTGGTCGCCACCAACAGCAACGGGCAGGCCAGCACGGGCGGTACCGCCACCATCGTGGACGACGGTACGGGCAGCTACTTCGCCACGGACAACACCAACGGTACATCGTCCGTGCCCTCGGGCGTGACGCTGGATGACGACCGGCCCAAGGCGATCCTGCCTCCACCGCCGCCGCCCCCGCCAGGACGCGCCGACGCGCCCCCGCCACCTCCGCCTGAAGCGCCACCCGCCAGGCCTGTACCCGCCTTCAATTCAGCATTGCCGCCTGCGAGCCGCGCGCCGATGGCCGCCGAGCCACCCGCGCCCATGGGCGACTCGCTGACCAGCGCCTCGGGCTTCAGGGTGGTGGTGAACTCCGTGGCGCCACCGGGCCTGACCGTGTACCGCGGCATCACCGACCAGTTCGTGGAGAAAGGGGCTGGCACCAAGGTGTCCTTGCCTTATGACGCGTTCATCCACTCCAAGGAAGATGCCGTCATCAAGCTCGAGTCCAAGCTGGCGGATGACAGGCCCCTGCCGCCCTGGGTGCGGTTTGACCCCGCCAATGGCACCTTCGATGTCACCCCGCCGCCCGGCTTCACCGGCCGCCTGGACGTGAAGGTGGCCGCGCGCGACGACGAGGGCCGCGAGGCCGTCGCCATCTTCCGCCTGTTCGTGGGCGAACAGGCGCAGCCGGCGACGCCGCCTGGCCCGCAAAGCCGCGACAGTTTCTCGGACAAGCTCAAGGTCGCCTCCAAGCGCCCGGTCACCCTGATCCGCATCAGTGACGCGCAGCCGCTCGAGCAGCCGGCGCTCAAGCCGCGCGCGGCACCTGCGGTCCGCGCCGGATGACGCTGCCCGCAGGCATCCCGGTGCCTGGCGAGGACAGGCTGGAGGCCTTGTGGGCCTTGTTGCGGCGCGCGCGTGAGGCGGGCAGTGACCGCGAGCTCGGCTTCATCCTCGTCAACGACACGCTCTCGCTTGCCCCCTACCGGCAGGCCGCTCTGTGTCTGGTGGGAGAGGGTGCTTACAGCCTCTCGGGCGTGGTGCAGATCGAGGCCAATGCCCCCTATGCACAGTGGCTTGAACGCTTGTCCGCCCACCTGCTGGCGCACGAACCGCTCCCGGCCTGCCTGACCGCCGCCGACCTGCCGCCCGAACTTGCCGCGCAGTGGGCGGATTGGTGGCCGATGCATGCCCTGTGGCTGCCGGGCGCCGGGGGCGGCGTCCTCTTCGTGCGCGAGGCTGCCTGGAGCGAGGACGAGATCACGGTCCTCACGGAGTGGATGGGTGCCTGGTCTGCCCACTTCACCTCGCGCCATCGCGCTGCGTCGGTCAGCGTGCGTTCGATCCGCGAACGCCTGGCCGGAGGGTGGGCGCACCGCGCAGGGCAGCCCTGGTGGCGACAGCCACGCTGGCGGTGGGCCCTGGCCCTGGCCGCGGTGCTGGCGCTGCCCGTGCG
>JACCDJ010119469.1_pt1 | contig 19102 bp, 13 predicted proteins | sample 7444481 | NCBI WGS metagenome assembly JACCDJ01 (sample SAMN15323435, study PRJNA562643) | freshwater metagenome | isolation source: river surface water | place: USA:Blue River Watershed | collected 2017-08-15 | reverse complement strand
GAGGTTAACGTTGAAAGTGCTCTACCGTCTAACTTTACCCATCCATTATGATCAGCAGATTGAACGCCTGTTTTAATATCGCCAAAAGTCGAAACAGCAATCGTATTTATCCAGGAGGTTCCATCAAAATACCAAATAGAGTTAGTAGTTGTATCAAAGACCTGTAGTCCGCCTGCTGGCGAAGAAATTGAAGTTCTTTGGGCACCTGTCATTCTTGGAGGTAAAAAACCTTTATTCGTCGAATTGACATCTAGTTTAGCCGAGGCATGAGGAGTGGTGGTGCCTATGCCGGTTTGAGAGAACGCGGCGAAAGAAACAAAAAAGAAAAGGAGGATTAGTCGTTTCATTTTAATTTAGCTTCTAAAAGTGAAAGTCGTTTATCTAGTTCTGCTTGTTTTTTCTTCAATTCTTCGATTTCGGCTTGTTGTGTTTGGATAACTTTTAAAGATAGTGCGTGCAGTGATTGGTAGTTTACCGATTTTGTTTGCATCGAATCATTGGCAGTTGATACCATCTCAGGAAATAAGGTCTCAACTTCCTGAGCAATTAATCCATATTGTTTATGGTGATTATCTGAGCCGTCGTTCCAAAAATAATTTACAGGTCTTAGTCGTAAATATTTTTCAATGCTAGATAAATCTAGATCCAGAACCGTATTTTTTAATCTCAGATCAGATCTTGCTGTTAATGTTTGATAATAAATACCCGCACAGGCAAAATCATATGTTGCTAATCCTCCTCCCCAGCCTGAAGGCCAGGTGTCAGCTATTGCACCTCCGGTCGCAGGGATAGCTACTCTTGTTTGGCCAGACCTGTTAATAATTATCGCATTATTCGCTGTAGTTGTATTGAAATCCCAGCTAGCATTGATAATTAATTGGTCCGTTGGATTATTGATCCCCATACTATAACCAAAAAACCCATTTACATCCAAGCTATAATAGGGCTTGCCCCCTCCGGTACCAGCAGTTCTTACGTTAATGGTGGAATTTGCTGTAGAAGAAGCATTATTGCTGTTATACAAATAAATACTAGGACTGGTGGTAGCTCCTGGAGTGCCAAAGACATTCCCATTTTCGATATGCAATGAAGTTCCAGGTGTAGACGTTCCTAAGCCTAATTTCCCGTCAGAGGTTAAAAACATTCGGCTGGTTCCGTTCGTACCAAAAGCCATCAAACCCGTCGAAAATTGATTCATGAACGTGAGTTGTGTTGAGCTAGCATTAGGGAAACCTAAATAAGCATAGCGGTTACTAGCTCCCTGAGGATAGAATTCCATATAGGCATGGTCAGAACCTTCTAATCTTAAAACGGGACCATTGGATTTTACATGTAATTTCACGGCAGGAGTGGTTGTGCCTATACCTGTTTGGGCATACAACCCATATGAAATCAAGAAGAAAAATAATATTTTTTTCATATTTAATATATTACACCGAATCTCATAGTCATCCAAGTTCTGTATCCGATTGGAGACACTTTAATATATCTAGCATTAACCCGAGATGGGAATTCTATCGTTTTTTTAGTTGTGCCATCTGTATTCAAGTTTACACTCGAAAAAATAGTCGTCCAAGAGCCCGCGGTATTGGTTAAACTATATTCTACTTTAGCTGAAGTTACCCAGTTAGTGTTATCTTCTCTGCCTTGAGTTACTATTCCAAGTACCCATTGTGCACTACCTAAATCATACGTCAGCCATTGATTACTATCATTCGTTTTAGCACTCCACCCTTGTGGAGATTCAAGCCAAGAGGTGAAATGGTATCCTGCACTTGAGGATTGTCCGTAAGCGAGTGTTGCATTAAAAGTATTATCATTAAAAACAGAACTTGCAGACCACCTTGTTGATTCATTTATAGAAGAAAGAGCCGCAATTTCATCTGGATCTTGAAACCATCCACTAGTTTCATTTGGCTTTCTCCAAAAAACCCTAAGGGCAGCACCCCCACCTACTTCTTCGTGCCTAGCTCTAAATCTATATATTTGGCCTGCAGTTAAACTAATGGTACCGGTGTGAGTTCCCAATGCAGCAGCCCCGTGTGGACCATAGTGATTTACAACATTCGTGTTATCTATAAACAAATCAACAGCATCATCGCCTTCTATTGTAAATGTATATATGCCAGAAAAACGAGGGATAAAGCACCCTTCAATTTTATATAAAAAATTATCCGCAAATGTGTACCCTAGACTCAATCCATTAATATCACTTTCATTAGACCAATTCAAAACATTAATAGTATTTTTTGTATCACTATTAAATTTTCCGATAGACTTTACATTTACAGTTTGACTTGAGGCAACTGCAGCTTTAAAATAAGAATCAAAATCAGCTGCACTTGTTACATACGTATTATTGGTATAAGCATATGCTCGGTAAAGCAGGTTTCCCGATCCTTTGAAAAGCCTTGAAGTGGCAGCATACCTTGTTGAAATTAATTGTGCATTTATTTCAAAAGAGCTCATTAATGCAAAATATACTAATAATACGAAAACTGAATTTTTCATATTCATTAATTAGACATTTCTCCCGATGTGATAAAGGTGTTACTACCTAAATGCACAATGGTTAGAATAGCATACTGCCCGGCTGTTTTGGTAAAATTATTCCTATTGTTAATGGTAACTGTTGCCGCAGGTGAAATTGTGATTTGACCTGTACCATTTTGAATAATCATACAATTAAATCCGGTGGTTAAACTAATAGGGACCGTAATAGTAATCGCACTTGAACCTGTAAAATTTAAAATTTTACCATTATCAGAAGATGCCAATGTATAACTTGTGGTACCCGAAGAAGGAGAATTTAAATTAGCAGAAAAGCCAGATAATGTCCCATTGTAGGCACTGTTCGTTACATTTCCATTTACATCTAAGGTAGCTGCAGGAGAAATAGTTCCAATTCCCATATACCCATTCTCTAATATGGCTAAACCGCTTGTCTCCGAACTTCCACTAAATATTCGAAGTCTAGCATTCGCAGAGGAAGTACCTACCTGGTCAATTGTCCAGTCAACTGTGCCTCCTTGTAATGATTTTTTCAGAGTGATTTGGCCCCCTTCTCCAGCTGTGGGTGAAGTAGGATTTAAAGAAATTTCACCAGGAATCGTTCCGCTAGCGTTTCCCACAGTTAATGTCGTAAATGGAGATACGTTACCTATGCCTACACTTCCACCATTTGGATTCAATAACAAATTATAGTTAATGCTATAATCATTACTTTTTCTAGCCTGAATCCACGAACCAAAATTACTCGTCGTACTCATAAGTCCTGCGTCAACAGCGTGGGTAAATCCAGTACCACTTAATCTCAAATGACCATTTCTAGTGGATCCTGATGTAAGTGGGTCAGCCACTGTTGTCTCTATCTGAAATTTATTTACAGGCGTAGTCGTCCCTATTCCCGTTTGGGAAAAGGCATAAAACGACACCAATAAAAGGAAGACTATTTTTTTCAACCTATTTTCGTTTTGCTGGTGCCACTGCTGGTGCAGGTGCTGCCACTACACTATCTAAGCGAGCATTGCGCGCCATGTCTTTTTGTAAGCTGTCTATCGCAGAGATGATGAATTTCACTTGCGAGTGAGGCAGGTTGCTTTGGTCTGCGATCGCTTTGATCGAGTTCAAATTATTCCAGTGGTAATTTACCGTAGGTTCCGCAATGCGCATCGAGATGAATCTATCAGCGGCGAAAGAGAATAAGGCCAAAGCCCCAACAAGCATTAATACTTTTTTCATTTTATGTTGTGTTAAAATTATTCTTTATAGTTTTAGAATAGTGCTCTGAAAATATACCAGTTCGTTCCATCAGAAACGAGTCTCATCCAGTTGTTCGATGGTTCTATTCCTAAAGCCGCAGTTGTTGCACTTAATGTAGAATTGTCTTGGATTAAATTGCCCCCCGCTGAAGCAATACTTACCGATACACTTGCCACATTTTTAATCGTTAGTTCTCTTCCAGCACCTAGAGTCACCGCACTAGGAATTGTTATAGTTTGAGAAGCTGTTGAACCCGTAAATATGATATAACTAGCAGTTGATGTTGCTGTACCTGTTGCACTCATAGTTACAATAGAGCCTCCACTATTTTGCCATGTTGCTACACCGTTAGCATCAGAAACCAAAACCTTTCCTGCACCTGGAGACCCTCCATCGATTTCGATTTGACTAGTGACACGTACGAGACCTGCAGCACCAGTACCTGTTGCAGTACCTGGGGTTAAATTAATGTTTCCTCCATTTCTATTAGTTCCAGTACCATTTTGGGCGGTTAAATTAAAATCCCCACCATGTGAACCACTTGTGGCATTAGCCGGCAAATTAGATAAACTTGTTGATCCATAAATTATAGATCGTAAAGTAGATCCATTACCAAGGGTTGTTGTATTAGAACCATTACCATTTGAATTAGCTCCAATAACTATTTCATTAGTTAATCCATTAGCTGATGGCAATGCTTGAAATCCTAAAAACACACCATTGGTTCCTGTTGTATTTGTATTGGAAACAGATGAAAAATATGAACCTGCGTCAACTCCAATTGCTGTATTATTACTTGCGGTAGTTAAATTAAATAGCGCATTTGATCCTATACCAATGTTGTTATTACCGGTTGTATTTTTATTCAAAGCATTAAATCCAAGTGCTGTATTATTCGTTGATGGGGCTCCACTGACACCATTTGCAAAAGATAATGCACCGGTTCCTACTGCTGTATTATTAGTTAAAAATTGACCATTCTTAAGAGCTGCAGAGCCAATAGCAACGTTACCAGAACTAGATGCTCCATTATTTAATAAATTCAATGCAAAAACTCCAACAGCAGTGTTATCAGAACTAGTAGTATTTTCTACTAAAGAACCATACCCCAATGAAACATTTCCTGAGCCAGATGTATTTTTTAATGAAGCTTGATAGCCAATTGCTGTATTAAAGCCTCCCCCACTTGAAGGTACCGCATTCAGCGTTTGATATCCTAGCGCAGTATTAGTTGAAATATTGTTGTTCCCAAGACCTACGGTAATGGTATTTACAGTCATATCCCCACCATTTACAATTACCTTTCCAGCAGTACCTGTACTTGTGGTTCCAGGAGTTAAGTTAATGTTACCTCCATTTCCGGTTCCATTACCATTACCTGCAGTTAAGTTTAATGCCCCACCGGCAGTATTTGTACCTCCTGCATTTTGAGCAGCAATCGTTGATGAATTACCTGCACCAGTTGCAGTATTAGGTACGACGGTTAAAGCTCCATAGATTTGTGATCTTTGTGTAGTAGTAGATCCGATTAATGTTGTATTAGAACCAAGACCTACAGTTCCTGCAGTTCCATTATAACCAGAAAGGACAATTTCATTGTTATCACCATTTGCAAGTGGTCTAACATCATAACCAATCAAAACACTATTTAGACCCGTTGTATTGGCGCTTGAACCAGTGGAAATACTTTTACCACCTAAGGATCCAATAAATATGTTTTTGGTTCCTGTTGTTAATTTTGTACCTGCAGAAAGACCAATAGCAATGTTATCCGCTGCAGTTGTGGAAATATCTTTCATTGCTTCAAAACCAATAGCATTATTGCCTTCACCAGTTAAATAATTGCCAGTTGTTGATCCATAAAGTGCCCCTGATCCAATGGCGACGTTTTTCGCTCCAGAAGTAGTATTATAGCCTGTTTGATAGCCTAAATAAGTATTATGTGACCCTGAATTGTTATAAAATGCAGAATTTGCTCCAACAGCTGTGTTATAAGATCCAGTACCAGATGAATTTTGCATTGTTGAGATCCCTATGGCCGTATTGAAAACATTTTCATTTGTAACAGTTGATGTGCCGCCCAATGCTAATTTACCTACAACTGTATTTGTAGTATTTCCAGCTACACCTTTACCAACTCTAACATCATTATTTGTAAGTATATCAGCACTGAATGTTTTAGCACCTGCAATTGTCTGTGCAACTGTAGAAACCAAACCTGGTTTTGTTCCATCTGCCGCACTTAAAGTTAAAGTTGATCCATTAATTGTTCCTCCTGCAGCATAAGCAGTTGTTGTAAATGTTCCTAAAGAAGTTACAGCAGACAAAGTAGTCCAAGCTGGAACTCCACTTGCTAATGTTAACAACTGTCCATCTGTTCCTTTTGCAAGTCTAGTACCTGTTCCACTAGTACTACCATATATAATATCTCCTGATGTTGTCATAGGTGATAAAGCGTCAAATGCTGCCGTCTTTGTTGTTGCTCCGGTGCCACCTTTAGTAACAGAAATTGCTGTACCACTCCAAACTCCTTGAGTTATTGTGCCCACACTAGTTAAACTAGAGTTAACCACATTACTTGCTAAAGTTGTTCCTGTTAATGTATTCGCATCAGCTGCAACCGTGATATCAGCACTGCCGTCAAATGCAACACCATTAATATTTTTTGTTGTTGCTAATTTTGTAGCGGTACTTGCATTACCTGTTAAAGCTCCGGTAAATCCAGTAGAAGAAACAGAAGTTAATCCAGTTACCGAAGTTACTGTTCCACCCAAGGTCATTGTTGTACTACCTAATGTTGTTGTGCTATTTGCTAATTGCGCATTTGTAATTGCAGCATTGCTTGCTAAGTTACTTGTTGTTAAGCCTGTTGCAGAAATTGTTCCTGCACTAATTGAAATCCCTGAACCAGCAGTTAATCCCTCTTGAACGCCAAGTCCAGTGATATTTGCTTTTGTAATATTTAATTTTGAAAATGCAATGGCTGCACTTGCATCCACATCCGCATCGGCAATGGTAGATTTAGTTGCAATAGAACCTAAACCTAAATTGGTTCTTGCACCTGATGCAGTTGTTGCACCTGTACCACCTTTCGATATTGCAATTTCAGTTGCACTCCATGTACCAGCTGTGATAGTACCAACTGTTGCTAAATTAGTGATTGATGTTAAAGATGTATTTGATGTAGCCGTAATATTTCCAGCAGTTGTTGCAGTAGTTGCATTACCTAAGAAATTTGTTGCAGTCACATCACTACTAAATGTTTTTGCACCTGCAATAGTTTGAGCTCCTGTTGAAATCAAACCAGGGTTTGTTGCATCAGCTGCAGCTAATGTCAAACTTGTTCCACTTATTGTACCACCAGCAGCATAAGATGTAGTTGAAGTATAGTTTAAAGAATTAACTCCAGCTATGATTCCAACTGTACTTGCACTTGTTATTCTACCTTTTGTATCCACCGTTATTACTGGTATAGCTGTTGAAGATCCATAAGTTCCAGATGAAACTCCTGATGCCGCTAAAGTAGCTACACCCGTTACATCTCCACTTCCATCAAAACTTCCACTTGAATATGTAATATCACCCGTTGTTGAAATTGTTCTTCCTGTTGCAAGTGCTGTTGCAGTACTTGCATTTCCAGTTAAAGCACCTGTTAAATTAGTAGCAGATAATGCACTCAAACCAGTTACTGAAGTTATGGTTCCACCCAAAGTCATTGTAGTTGAACCTAAAGTTGTTGTGCTATTTGCCAATTGAGCATTTGTAATTGCCGCATTGCTCGCTAGATTACTTGTTGTTAATCCAGTTGCAGAAATAGTTCCAGCATTTATAGAAATGCCAGATCCTGCTGTTAAACTTTCTTGTATACCTAAAGCAGTGATATCTGATTTTGCAATATTTAATTTAGAAAAAGCTATTGCAGCTGTAGTTGAAACATCTGCATTTACAATAGTGCCATCAGTAATTTTTGCAGAGGTAATACTTCCATCACTCACACCTGCTGCTGCAGTTTGAGCATCTACATATGTCTTAACTGCTTTTTGAGATGGGAAAAATACATCACTTGTACTTGCACCCCCTAAATCTGTTGCAGTACTTTTATTTGCTGTAGCTTCTGCACCCAAATTAGTTAAAGCACCAGAAGCAGTTGTTGCACCCGTACCCCCTTTTGCAATCGCAATTTCAGTTGCGCTCCAAACTCCTGTAGTGATTGTTCCAACCGTATTTAAATTAGAGAGTGAAGTTAAAGTTGAGTTTGAAGTTGCAGTGATATTACCTGCAGTAGTTGCTGTTGTTGCATTACCTGTTAAATTTCCTGTTACATCTCCTGTTACATTTCCAGTCAAGGCACCTGAAAAATTAGTTGCTGTTACTGATGATAAACCTGTGACAGAAGTAACTGTTCCCCCTAAAGTCATTGTTGTTGAACCCAGTGTGGTAGTACTATTTGCAAGTTGCGAATTTGTTATTGCTGCATTGCTAGCTAAATTACTTGTAGTTAATCCTGTTACAGATATAGTTCCAGCATTAATTGAAATACCAGAACCTGCAGTCAATGGCGATTGATAATCTGTCCCAGCTACAGCTGCACTCACCACACCGCTTCCATCTGCCTTCATTATACCATTCACTGATCCTGCTCCACCCACATTACTGCCAATTGTAGTTCCACTCCATGTACCTGAAACTATGGTTCCTAAAGTCCACCCTGTTGTTCCGTTGTGTTGTGCACGAACTGTTCCTTGTCCATCTGATAGGATGATATTTTTACTTAAGCCAGCAGCTATGGTACCAGATTGGGCACCAATGATTGTGTTGTAACTTCCTGTTGTTAATCCATTACCTCCATTGTCCCCAATTATAGTATTATAAGCTCCTGATGTTAATGTTCCTAAAGTTTGAGAGCCAATACCAATATTATTTGTTCCAGAGTTATTTGCCACTGTGGATGACATCTTTAACGCTTTATATCCAATACCAATATTATAATTACCATTTGATCCATATAAGCTTTCATTTCCAACTCCAACATTATAGTTCGGCGTCAAACTAGAATACATAGAAGCCATACCTATACCAACATTATAAGCACCAGATGTAATTACAGGTAAAGCTCCACTACCAACGGATGTATTACCATAACCTGTTGTTAATTTTTGTAAAGCGTTATATCCAATTGCAATACTTTGGTTTGATGTCGTTACACTTTGTAAAGCATTTGTTCCAAATGCAATGTTTAATGCGTTATTAGAACCTATACTTTTACCTATTGTCATTCCATTAACTTTTAAATCATAAGCCCCAAGATCTACAGGACCAGTGGCTCCTGTATAAGGAACATAACTTCCAGTTACTGCACTTGATGATGTCCAAGTATAAGTTCCTCCTGCTGCAGAAGTTAAAAATTGTCCTGTTAAAGGAGCAGCTGCAATTGCTGTAACTACCCCTGTTCCATCTGCTTTCATAATACCATTCACTGATCCCGCTCCACCCACATTACTACCAATTACTGATCCACTCCATGTTCCTGATGTAATTGTCCCAACACTAGTTAAACTAGAACCAGTAATTGTTGAAGCTAAAGTTGTTCCAGTTAAAGTACCAGCACTTACCGTACTTAAATTTGCTTTTACATATTCTGTAGTAGCAATCTTAGTTGAATTATCGCTTGTTAAAGGTGTTGGTGAGGTTGGCACTCCTGTAAATGCAGGAGATGCTAAATCTGCTTTTGTCCCTAAAGTTGTATTAATTGTAGCAATACTGTTTGTATTAGCTGTTATGCTCAAAGTATTTGCATTTACCGAAGTAGGTAAACCTGCAATAGTCGCTGCTGTAATACCACCAACACTATTTACAGTAGTTGCAAAACTTCCGTTTCCAGATCCTGTTACATCTCCTGTTAAAGTTGTAGTGAAGTTGGCTGACATTACGTCTGTACCAATAACCAATCCTAAATTAGTTCTTGCAGCAGCGGCTGTTGAAGCACCTGTTCCCCCTTTTCCAATTGCAATTGTTCCATTTATTTTTGCAGAAGTTAAACTATTATCTGCCACACCCGCATTGGCACTTTGTAAATCCACATAGTCTTTAATTGCTTTTACTGATGGGAATTTTATTGTTGAAGCTGCATCTGCTGCTACATCATTACTCTTGTTTGCAGTTGGTTCTGCACCTAAGTTTGCTAATGCGCCTACTGCAGTTGAACTTCCTGTACCCCCATTTGCTACTGAAACTATACCAGTTACATTTCCTGCATTACCAGTTATAGTTCCCGAAGGTGTAACATAATCAGTACCTGCTACTAAAGCGTTTTGTTTATTTTTAAATGTATTCCAGTCCGTTGCACTTAAAAAACCGTCGGCTGTAGTACTTGCTTGTGGAATAGCAAATGCACCAGTAGTACTATTAAAAGTTAATGGCGCAGTTGCACTTAATGCACCTCTTACTCTAGCATCGGTATAATATTTATTATTTGCGCCTTCACTCACATCATTTGTAGTTAACACCACGTTAGGGCCGGCAAATCCGTTTACGGTTGAAACATATATTGGTGTTGCCAAGGCAATCCAATTTGATAATGTAGATGATGGTAATGCACTTAATACGTAGTTATTATTGTTGTCTGTTCTAATGGCAATACTACCTACTTGAGCTCCAGAAATTGAAGTCATAGCTGAAGATGAATTCACTACACTTACATTTTGGAAAGAGATTGCTGGTATTTGATTAGATGGAATTTTTCCATCATTGCCTAAAGTTGCAACACCATTGTTAGCCGCTTTTTGAGTTGCGTCAATTTTATTATTAAAAGAGGTCCAATCTGTTGAATTTAAATAACCATTATTTGAACCATTAGCTTGTGGGATACTTACCGTAAAACCTGATTTAGATAAAGGTGCAGAAAAAGTCAATGGTGTTGTATTTGCAACAATCGAAGCATCAACATATGTTTTGATCGCTTTTACAGATGGGAATTTCACATCGGAAGCGCCATCTAAACTCACATCCAAGGATTTATTTGCCGTATTTTCTTTTGTGCTTAACGCAGTTGTTACATCAGTTGTATTTGCTTTTAGTCCCAATGCAGTATTTACATCAGTTGTATTTGCCTTTAATCCCAATGCAGTATTTACATCTGTTGTGTTTGCTTTTAATCCCAAAGCGGTTGTTACGTCTGTCGTATTTGCTTTTAGGGCTAATTGATTGTAAATTGCTGTGCTATCAAATGTTTTTGCTGCTAATTGTGCAGGAGTGACATACTTTGAAATGCTATCTGCAATATTTAGTTTAGTTGCTAATGCAGTATTTACTGTCGTTGTATTTGCCTTTAAAGAAAGTTGATTATAAATAGCTGTACTGTCAAATGTTTTTGTAGCTAGTTGCGTTGGTGTGACATACTTTGTAATACTATCAGCAATATTTAATTTAGTTGCAATTGAATTTAAGATTGGAGTTTGGTCAAATGTTTTCGCCGCAAGTTGTGCTGGTGTTACATATTTTGTACTATCCGCAATATTCAATTTTTTATCAAGTCCAAAAACATTTCCTGCATACAAAGCATAAGGCACTGTTCCAAATGGCGAAGTGCCAAGATCAATCAAGTCTTTTGTATAATCCCATCCTGTTACAGGTGCTATTGGGGTTATCGCAATTTTTAAGTTTAAATAATATGGGCCTTGTGACCAATCAATTAAACCTAGTGTCGTTACTGTACCTCCTATTCTTTTTCCATTACCAACACTTATACTAAAAACACCAGAGGCATCCGTAGTTGTTTCATGCTCTTCTAATAAGACTTTAACTCCTGACACAGAGGATTGAATGATACTTGATTGCACAAAAATCTTTCTATCTTTTGCAGGATTAGAATACTGATCTCTTGCAACTGCTTGAAAAATAATTCCATTTGATGGCGTCTGCGCAAACAACTGACTTTGAAACAAAGTCGCTATTACAACAAATACAAATGAAATCTTAACTTTAAAATATTGCTTCATATTATTACTTTTCAAAATCTTAATTATTAATTCGCTTTTATAAATTTAATTGCATCCACATATGCTGGAGATTCAATTTTAAGAATGTAGGTTCCGTTGGTTAATCCGCTTAAATCGATATTTAAACCTTGGAATAAATTATATCCCGTTTCTTTTTGAGATCTTACAAGCATCCCTTCTGTTGTCCAAATAGTCAAATTAAAAGTCTCCGTCAATGGAGGTGTATTGTTCAATTTTATTTTTGCACTATGATTAACAGGGTTAGGAAATAACCTTACCCCCAAACTGTTAATCTTCATAGTGACTTCACAATTAATTGCAAACTGACCATTCCCTCTAGGTGCGTTCAATACAGCAATACCTGTTTGCACATCTATACATGCAGTTATGCTATTAAAGTGAATCGCCAAACCACTACTTGCCGTACCGGGCAAAGCAGCAACTGAACTCATAATGAATTGGCCTGTTTGAGCTTGTGATTGCAAATAGCATAATGCACAACTGAAAAATAAAATAACTTTTCTCATATTATTTGCTTGTACTGAAATACAATTTTGTTGGAGTAGTACTGCCCGTTGCTGTGTAGGTTAAAACTAAATTGTTAGAACCAATCGATTCAATATTGTACACATACTCTACATTATTTGAAGTAGCTGTTTTGGCTTGTACTTGAATTTGCAATTGATCATTTGTTTTTTTAATTGTATAAGTGCCAGATAGACCATCAGAATCTACTGTTGTTTTATTTTTTAAAAAATCAATAAAATAAGTTGATTGACCAACATAAGTTCTTTTAGTTGTTCCAGTAAAACTAAAATCAAGGTACCAAGTCTTATCTGCAATTAATTGATATGACAATTCGATGTCAGCATTAGCAACTTCTTTCTTGCAACCTGTGAGTTGAGTAAGAACAAATCCAAAGAATAAAAAACCAATAGTATATTGTAAAATTCTTTTCATGTTAAATATTTTAAAATAAATCAACTGCTTTGATCATCATGCCCATTTCAAAATTGTTCAAGTTTGTTTGAATAGGTGCTTTAGTGATTGAATGAATACCTTGTTTGTAATGAAAAAATAAAGTGTAATAAGAATTATTGTCAAATTCCAAACCAAAATGAGCTCTTAAAAAAAGTTGTCGATAGTTATCGCGCACTTGATTGTCTAAACTTTGACCCGACATACGAAGATCTAAACTAGGACCTGCCAAAAAGTAAAACTTATAAGTAGCCGTGTCCTTGAACAATGGAATATTTTTTTTGTATAGCGCTGATAGATTCAAATTAAACATTTGATCTTCTGCCTTGAAATTAGAAAAGCCCCCAACAAAAGGCGAAAGGCTATTAACTTCTTTATAGTTTGTTCCAGTTGAATATTTGTTTAATGTCAGTGCAAATGCATAAGGATGTTTTGATTTATACTTCCCGTCCAATCTTACTCCACCCATAAAACCTGGCTTAAAAACATTTTTTTGGTTCACTGCATATACAAAGGGTGAACTAAAGCTTCCTGAACGAATGTTTTGTTTAGAAAAATTCATGCCCCCCATCAGGTAAACATCTTTATCCTTAAGATCAAATTTCACCTTCCCCAAAGACTGGGTCATTTGTTTTGTAAATTTCTTAATTGGGGCTCCAATTTTGTTTTGAACAAAAAGATTTGCTTTGCGCAAAGGCGAGACAACAGTATCCTTTTTCAAGGAAATTGAATCTTGGGCTTTCAGAGCAGGCGCACCTAGTATTAAAATAAATACTAATGTGATAAATTTCGAAGTCATATTATTCTATTTCTATATATTTACAAATCAACTTACAAATGAGTCAAGGTCGCCCAAGTCTCGCGTGGGCGCGTAAGTTAGAACCAAAATAGAGGTTTAGAAAAAATGCTAGAGAAATGTTTGTACAACTTTACAAAACTTGTACAAATTCTATAAAGTTGGACGTTTATTGAGGTACTCGGATGGAGTTAAACCTGTTTTTTGCTTAAAAGCATTAAAGAAAGTAGTCCTTGAACCAAAACCTGCCTGTTTAGCTAAGGCGTCTAAAGTAAGCATCTCATTACTTCCATTTTCAATCAAAAAGATAATATGATTGATTTTATGGTCGTTTTTCCAAGTATTAAAATTTATATTCAAGTGTTCATTAAAGTAATAACTAAGGTGGTGTACTGGTATATCCGTGTCTGCCGACATAGTAGAAAGGTTAAAATCGGGATTGAGATATGGTTTAGACAAAATATATTGTTGAATTTTATCATCTAATAACTTCAACTTTTCTTGTGAAATTTCAAAACTCTTCGCGTTTCTCTTGATTAACTCACTTGTCTCCTCATCAAGTATTTTATTTTTAATAGGCAATACATAATCTAATTGAGGTAATCCATATAAAATATTCGGAAAAAACAATAATGAAATATTCAATAAAACCAAACCCACTAAGGTACTTATTAGAAAATAGAAACCTTTCACTTCAGCAATTTTATAGTCATTAGATTGATAAGAGAAAATTGTAAAAATTAAAAAACTTACATAAACTAATAAAGTATTAAAAATTAAAAAAATAGTCCATTTAAAAATCAATTTAGATTGATCTGTTTCTGGACGTTCATCTTTAAACTTAATGTAAACCATACGTATACATAGTGCTATGTAGAGCAATCCAAAAAATGGTCTTAAAATAAATTTTAACGTTGCAGGTATAAAAATATTTTTATAATTAACAATCTCTGAAGGAGACTGTATCACTCTATTTGCATATTCTAATTTTTCAGAAAAACTACTAAACAAATGTGGCGTTATATTGATCAACAATAACAATGCAGGAATAAAGTGCAACCAATCTAATTTGCTCAATCGATAATCATCTCTTAATAATCCTCTTATATAAAAATAAAGTACTGGACCAACTAATAAAAAGAGGGGTGTAAAATTCACCAACAAAATTGCAATTAAGGTTTTGCTTTCGGAATAGATAGTTGCATAATGTGCTAAAGAATACAAATTATTAATAAAGAAAAAAGCAAATAGAAAAATATTAACCCTGTTTGACTCTTTTATATTGATGAGCAATAAGAAGGATACAATAAAACCAAGTATAGTGATGTATAATAACAAAGAGGGTATATTAAAATTATGGTAAATCGAATTATGACAAAAATATAGATTTTTATCTATTATATGACTGATTTTGTAGCCAAGCCCAGGCTCGAACTGGGATTTAGCGCTTCGGAAACGCTTGTACTAACCATTGTACGACAAGGCCATGAAATTGATAAAAATGAGGTTGATTACCGTCGAAACAATACTTTAATAGCAGCGGGTAAAAAGATTGAAGTAGGCAAACTGCGCATGATCCTTATATCCTCGAATATATTAGATGTATTTGATAAAAATTTAAAGACAGTTGCAGCGTTGTTCTTCTTAAAAATTCTAGCAAAAATCTCATCCCCTCGCATTTTTTTATTTTCTAATATATACAATAGTACAGCGTCATAAAAATGATGCCTTGTATCATGTACAATAGGATCTATTGATTGATTTGATTTTAAATGATGGACAATCTTTAGTGTTTGTTGCTGTATAAAATGAAAGGCATAACCTGTACTTGCTTTCACCGCATCACCCATTGTTCCGATTGAAATAATGTGTTTACTTGTAGTTGCAAATTTTTGGGCGGTCATTGGTATCGCACCTTTTTCTGTATGGACAATACTATATTTTTTACCCTTATAATTTTGCTCTAAATAGCTATTCAAAACTTGATCGTAATCTGATGCTTCCAAAATGGTTGGTGAAAATAAAGTGTATTCAACCAATGCTTTTTGTTTGGACATGGGCAATAAATACATAAAAGCTGTAGCATCCATTTGAGGTACATTGAAATCCATTAATCTTGCTACCTCAGCATCAAAAATCGGATCTTCAAAATCTACCACAATGCCTTTAAAATGTTGCCATAATGCAGGCACTACCTTTTTTGCAGGATCTAATGCAAGAGGAAGTATACTTGAAAAAACAAAAGCTCCAATTGCTGAACCATCATTCCAGCTGACTTTTGCTTCATGCGCATTTAATTCATGGATGGATTCAATCTGCGCAGTCTGGAAAACGACATTATTAAATGCTTTTGCTTTAGCACTTACAAATTCATAGAAGTCTGCCCCTTGTATCATTTTATACTCAAAAGGTGCTGTAGGTAGCCTACGAACCATTGGATCCTTGAGCACTTCTATAGCAGTCCATTTATTACAAACGATGGATTCAAATGGACCTTGCTTATCTTCCCAAAAACACCAAGTACGATCATTCCCTTTTTTAAAGTTGGAATCAAGTACAAGGATCTTTTTTTTATTTAATACAGGATCTTGTAATAAATGGTATAACAAAGAATAGCCGGCACATCCAGCACCGGCTATTATATAATCATATTTTACTACTTCTTGCAATTGCTATCCGTTGTTTTGAATCATCTCGTCTCTTCTCACTTTGTCCCAATATTTTTTAGCAACAATCAACATACCAAAACTCTCTCCATCTTCTTTGCCCATATGTTTGTGGTGCATTTTGTGCGCCCAACGAATTGCTTTGATATATCTATTATTAGATTTTGTAAACCATTTAATTCTCTGATGAATAATCACTTCATGAACAATAAAATAAGCAAAGCCATACATTGCCACGCCTGTTCCAATACCAGACAACCATGGCATAGCATTGAAAGTACCATAAAAAATACATGCCATACTAGGAATCGCAAAGATCAAAAAGAAGGCATCATTCTTTTCAAAAAAATGTCCTGTAGGTTGGTGATGATCTTCATGCAAATACCAGAGAAAACCATGCATTACATATTTATGTGTTAACCAAGTCACACCTTCCATCACAGCAAACGTCAACAACATAGAAAATAAGAAAATCATAAGGAGTATTTTAATGCTACAAAGTTACTATAACAAATTTAAGCTTGTTCTAATTTTTGCATTTAATAAAATGAAAAATTTACCATAATCTGGGATCCTGATTCTTGAACTCAACAAGGATTCGTGCTTAGTTCGTTTTATCTTTTTAAATAAAGCTAAATAATACTTAAACGCGAGATAAACCCCAAAACGACAATTAGCTGGTAAGGCTTTTATACCCTCTAAAGCAGCATCAAAATCAGCTTGGATATCGGCTTCTATGCTTTCTTTATCTGCCTTGGTAAAATTGCTAAAATCACAGTCTGGAAAATACATTCTTTCCATCCCCACAAAATCAGCTTTGATGTCTCTTAAAAAATTCACTTTCTGAAAAGCTGCCCCTAATCTTTGAGCAGATGGTCTTAAAGCTTCATATTGAGTCTGATCTCCATTACAAAACAATTTTAAACACATTAACCCAACCACTTCTGCACTTCCAAAAATATACTTATTGTAACTCTCAACATCATGGAATTGTTGACTCAAATCCATTTCCATGCTGTATAAAAAAGCATCTAATAAAGAACGATCAATATTATATTGATTATAAGTCAATTGAAAACGATGTAAGATGGGATTTAAACTAATCCCTTTATCTAATGCTTCGTAGGTGTCTGCTTTAAATTTAGCTAGTAAATTTTCTTTATCGTAATCATGAAAAGTATCTACAATCTCATCTGCAAAACGAACAAAGCCATAGATATCATAAATAGCTTGACGAAGTGATTTATCTAACAATCCAATGGCAGATGAAAAACTAGAGCTATACAATAAAGTAGTGTACTTACTACTTTTTGCAGTCACCTCATTATATAATTGCAATGAAGACATAGTTAATTTACTTTATGTTTTTGGTCTACCAATTTAGCAACAACTTCGCCACTGATCAAACTTGGAGGTACTCCTGGGCCAGGCACCGTAAGTTGGCCAGTGTAGTATAAGTTACTAACTTTTTTACTTTTACAGCTAGGTTTTAAGTTTGCTGTTTGCAATAAAGTATTTGCTAGTCCATAAGCGTTCCCTCTAAATGAATGGTAGTCTTCTTTAAATTCCTTAACAGCAAAGGAGCGCTTGTACACGATATGGCTTCGTATGGATTGGCCAATTCTTTCTTCGAACCTTTTTATAATCATCTCAAAATACTGATCTCTAATATCTTCCGTATCTCCTTCAAGTCCGGCCGCAATTGGGATTAATAAAAATAAATTCTCACACCCTTCTGGTGCCACAGTTGGATCTGTTACAGAAGGCACACTTGCATAAAACAAAGGTCTTGTTGGCCATTTTGGATCGGAATAAATTTCATGTCCATGTAATCCAAAGTCGGTATCAAAGAATAATTGATGATGTTCAACGCCTTCTAATTTTTTATTTAAGCCCACATAGTATAATAAGGAACTTGGTGCCATCACCCTTGTATCCCAATAATTTTTTGAGTAGGACTGATATTCCGGTGCTAATAAATTTGTTTCAATATGATGGTAGTCGCCCGCACCTATTAATACATCCATTCCATATTGATGCTTTTCTCCAGTAGCAGATTGTAAAGTATGCACTGCAATCGCTTTACCAGAAGCAACTTCTATGGAAGTTACTTCCTCCCCTAATTTAAATTCTACACCTAATGAAATTGCTAAATCATACATGGCTTGCACAATACTATACATGCCATTTTCAGGATACCAGGTGCCACCCTTGATATCGGCATAATTCATCAAACTATATAATGCGGGAGTTTTTTCCGGCAATGCCCCTAAAAATAAAACCGGAAATTCCATTAAAGACTGAATAGATGGATGTTTGAAAAATTTAGCCACGTGTTTTTTCATGGACTGAAAAACATCTAACTTAAATACACCCTTCACCAAATCCATATCTAAGAACTCCGTCAAAGAAAGGCCTGGATTATGAACCAACTTACCTACGCCAACATCATACTTGAACTTCGCTTCCGCCATGAAAGCATCCAACGCTTTAGCAGCACCAGGTTCAACAGATTCTAATAAATTTTGTAATTCGGTGTAATTAGCGGGGATATCCCAAGCTTCTTTTTCAAAATAAACCCTGTAGGAAGGATCTAATCTTTTTAATGCATAGTAATCACTTACTTTCTTTCCAAATGCATTAAAATATCTTTCAAAAATATCTGGCATCCAATACCAACTTGGACCCATATCAAATGTAAAGCCTTCTGCACTATACTTCCTAGCTCTACCTCCTGGTAAATGATGTTTTTCAATAACTGTTACACTCCAACCTCTTTGTGCCAAAAAACTTGCTGTTGATAATCCTGCAAAACCAGCCCCAATTACAATAACTTTTTTTGGTTGAAATGACATGAAATTAATATCGTTGAATCTTCTGTTTTAAAATTTTTCTAGCAAAGT
>JACCDJ010246303.1_pt1 | contig 19115 bp, 16 predicted proteins | sample 7444481 | NCBI WGS metagenome assembly JACCDJ01 (sample SAMN15323435, study PRJNA562643) | freshwater metagenome | isolation source: river surface water | place: USA:Blue River Watershed | collected 2017-08-15 | reverse complement strand
CCGCACCGATGGCGGCGGTATCGTTCGCTACAGCTACTGCGATCCAGCATTCACCATCGGCACCCTGATGACAGAGGCGCGGCCGCTGAAAGACTGGGTTCACATCAGCGCCCAAAGCCGCTGGCAGGGCGTCGTCTTCGGCGATAGCCCCGGCGCGCGCATCGTTCCCGTCGTCCGCCCGGCGGGCAAGGCGCGCGACGTGCTCAACGGCCACTGGTCGGTGCAGAGCAAGGGCAGCCTGATCACCCAGAAGCTGAAAGGCAATAAGGCTGGCGGCCCCATGATCGTCTGGATCTCGGAGGAAGGCATCGGCAAACCCGTGCGCGACGGCGAGCTGGTTTTCGTCGAAACAAAAGGAGCCTACGCCGCCGTCCGTGTGGTCGGCAGTGAATTCGAACTCGCGGATAAACAGGTCTCGAACCCATCGATTGAGGGCGACATACGTATCGCTCCTCCGGGCAGAACAATCCTGCCAAAAGACGACTTCGCCGCCGTCATCCTCGAAGTCATGGCCAAAAAAGATTTCAAAACCTTCGAGGACTTCAGGACCAAGGTGAAGGCCAGCAAGCCGGAGATGAACGGCGCGCTGCTGGTTTACCAAACCGTTTACGGAGACCGCCTCAGTTTCGACACCAGCCAAAAACAAACGCCGACCATCAACGAAAAACCGGTGGATTACACCCCGCCGAAAGTTCTCGAAAGCCCTTTCCTCAATGCAGACTACGACAAAGGCGTGGTGACCATCCAAAAGGGCGGGCAAAAGAAAATCCTAGATTTCACTCGCTGATGAGAAGCTCCTTCATACTCAAAGATCTATTGTATGCATGGTTGAAGGGGAATGATTACGACACATCTTTCCGAATGAATTTTGTATCATATCTTACCCCGAGCAGGGATGTGACTAGAATAATCATTTTTTGGTCATTGGCTTGTTTTTGGGTCATGTGCGGAGCGTCTGCCGAGGTAGAACCGAAAACCTCCCAAGCGACGGGCTCGACCGACGGCCATGCGATTCCGGCGGGAGAGGCGGGGCACCGCTCCCACATCAAACCGTTTTTCGAATCCTACTGCATCAAGTGTCACGGCCCTGATAAGAGCAAGGGTAAGATCACCTTGCACACTCTTGACGGCGATCTGGCTGCAGGCGCGGACGGAGAGATGGAACGCTGGGAGAAGATCCTTGAAGTCATGGATTTGGAGGAAATGCCGCCCGAGGACGAGAAACAGCCGACCTCCGCCGAGCGCGAGGCAGTGAAGGGATGGATCGATCAGGGGATGCGCGATCACGTCGCGAAGGCTGCCGATGTGAAATCCGCGCCGCTCGCCCGGCGGCTCACAAACTTCGAGTACCAGAACACGATGCGCGATCTGCTGGGCATCGACCTCAAACTCATCAAGGATCTCCCACAGGATCCCGCGAAACCCTATCATTTTAACAACAACGCCGAGTTCATGTTGCTCGGACCAGAACAGCTCGAACGCTATCTGAAGACGGCTCGCCGCGCCCTTGCCAGTGCCATCGTCGATCCGGGCAAACCGAAGGTGCATCGCCAGAAATGGATTTTTGGGTCCGAGGGACCGGCCTTCGCCTCCGCGAAATCGGACGAACTCGGCATTTACAGCAATAGCCGCGGCAGCATTGCCAGCGGAGTTGCGGTCGATTCGTGGCCTGACACCGGCGAATACCGCATCCGCATCAAGGCCGCCGCCATCCTGCCCCAGGGCTTCAAGGAGGTGCCGCTCCGCATCGTGATGGGAAGTCATCTGCGCAGTGACTTTGGTACGGGGGATTACGCATCCGTCGGAATGGTGTATCTGAGCAACTCGGTAGATGACATGCGAGATTTCGAGTTTCGCGGCCGCATCGAGAACCACCCGATCCAAGTCGGGATGGTGACGGCAAAAGGCCATCTGCCTCCTAAGCGATACATCAATCCGCAGAACCTGTTCGATAATGGCCAACTTAACGACCACCGCATCAATCACCTCGACACCTCGTGGCAGAACTCCGTGCCCCGAGCTGTGATACGAACGATTGAGTTCGAGGCTCCCGTGATCGATGTCTGGCCACCCGCCCACCATACCCGCATCCTCCCCGAGTCGTCGTTGCGCTCCGCAGATCCCGATGAATACATTCGTGGCGTTCTGGAGAGATTCATCTCGCGTGCCTTCCGCCGCCCGGCCAGCCAAGACGAGCGTGAGCGGTTCTTCAAAATCTACAAGATGCTTGAGCCGTCTTTCGATACGATTGAGGAAACCATGCGCGAAACGCTGGCCATGGTGCTCACCTCGCCACAGTTTCTCTACCACACCGTGGCCACTGATGGACTGACCACGCCCGGCTACGAACTGGCCTCGCGGCTCTCCTATTTCCTCTGGGGCAGCCTTCCTGACGACGAACTGCTCGCCCTAGCAGCCGGAAAAAAACTCGATGACCCCGCCGTGATCGAAGCGCAGGCACGCCGCATGCTCGCCGACGACCGCGCCAAGGACTTCATCCGGAACTTCACGACCCAATGGCTCAGCATCGAGAAAACCAAGGCGGTCAACATCAACCGCCAGCTCTTCCCGCGCTTTCTTTTCACCGTGCCGAACGGCGAGAGATTTGGCCAGGAGGAGCTGTTCCGCCCGACCATCCGCGATTACATGATCGATGAAACCGTCGGCTTCATCGGCGAATTGATCCGCCGCAACGCCAGTGTGATGAACATCGTCCATTCCGATTTCGCGTGGCTCAACGAACCGCTCGCCGCCCACTACGGGATCAAGGGCGTTCAAGGTCTGGAATTCCGCGCCGTTCCGCTCGCTCCGGACTCTCCGCTCGGCGGCCTGCCCACCCAGGGATCGGTTCTCGTCGGCAACGGCACCGGCTCCGCGCCGCACCCGATTTACCGCGCTGTATGGCTGCGTGAGGCGATCCTAGGCGATGAGGTGGCACCGCCACCCGCCGAAGTGCCCGCTCTGACTGACACCGCAGGCGAGGAAGCCAACAACGCCACGACTATCAAGGAAATGCTGCGCATCCACCGCACTGTGGAATCCTGCAACGACTGCCATGCGCGGCTCGATCCCTGGGGCATTCCCTTCGAGGAATACAACGCCATCGGCCAGTTTCAGCCCAAGATTCCGAAAAACGGAGCCACCGTCCGCAAGTTCAGCGAAAAATTAGACGGCAGCCTGCAGGCGTACGCCGACTATTTGAAAACCGTCAACACCATACCGGTCGATTCCTCCGCCCGCGTTCCCAACGGTCCAGAGGTGTCAGGTATGAAGGAACTCAAGGAATACCTACTGAAAAACCGCAAGAAAGATGTTGCCGAAAACGCCATCCGCCGTCTGCTCACCTATGGCATCGGTCGTTCTCTCACTTATCAAGATCGCTACACGGTCGAAGAACTTCTCAAACAATCCGAAAAAAGCGAATACCGCTTCCAGGATATGATCCTCACCATCTGCCGCAGCGAATTTTTTAGAACCCCCATCACAACATCAAAACAATGAACATGAAATCCCACCACATGAACCGTCGCGATGTCCTCCGTGGAGGCGGTATCGCCCTCGCCCTTCCTTTCCTAAACAGCATGAGTTGGGCGACCGGTGCTGCCGCTGCGAAGCAATATCCCAAGCGGATGCTCATCAGCTACATCGCCTATGGGGTTTATGATCCGAACATGCCCGACGGCAAATCCCACGAATGGAGCTGGTATCCGCGCCACGATTCCGGGCCGATTACGCTCAACAAAGCCTCCGCCCCCTTCGAAGACGTCAAGGACTCCCTCACCTACCTCCGCGGTCTCGATCACGCCCGCGGCTATCGACTCGGTGGCCACAGCAGCGGCGATGTCTTCTCCACTGGTGCCGACCTAGCCGGCTTGGAAAAAACCAACAACATTTCCATCGATCAGCTCGCCGCCAAGCTCAACGGCCACCACACCCGCTACGCGTCCCTCGTGCTGGGCAGCGAAGGCGGCACAGGATCCTACGGCATGTCCAAGACCCTATCGCATTCCGGCCCAGGCCAGCCCATCCCTGCTCTCGAAAAGCCCCAGGAAATCTTCAACCGCCTGTTCCGCCCTTACGCCAACCACAGCGTCGAAGATATCCGCGCCCGCCTGAAACGCGAAGCGAGCGTCCTTGACATCATGATGGAAAACTACAAAACCCTTCACGGCAAACTGGGTGCCGAGGACCGCCAGAAAATGGAAGAATACCTCGAATCCGTCCGCGCCATCGAGCAACGCGTCGAGCGCACCAGCAAATGGACCCATGAGGAGCTTCCAAAGATCGACACCAAAGGCCTCAACCTCGAAGCAAGCTACCACCAGCCAACCGAATACATCCGCTGCATGTATGATCTGATCTATCTCGCCTTCCATACCGATTCCACACGCTTCGCCACTTTCCTGACCGAGAGCGAGCACTCCGTCGGCAACCTTGTAGGCAACTTCGCCAACGTGCTCTTTAACTACACCGGAGCCACCCACGACATCGCCCACAAGCGCCCCGAGGCAGCCTCCGGCCAATGGGAGAAGTGGCGCGCCGAGCAGCACGCCTATTTCCTCAAGCGTCTCAAAGACACACCGGAAGGCGATGGCAACATGCTCGATAACACGGTCGTGCTCTGGGGATCCGCCCACCCTCACGGCTCGCACGGTACCAAGGACTACCCGATCCAGATCGCCGGTGGCAAGCGCCTCGGCTTCAAGCACGGACACCTCCACAACTTCGAGGGCGACCGCAAAAAGCCGCTCTCCAACCTATTTGTTTCCATGCTCAACGCCGTCGATGCCCCCGTCGAGAAATTCGCCGACAGCACCGGCGAACTTACCGAAATCCTCGCCTGAGCTCCATGTTCCATCGCATGAAATTTCTCCTGTTCTCTCTCACTCTCCTCCTCTCACCCGCAGCCACAGCACAGGACAAAAAAATCCTGCAAGTCCTCTTCCTAGGTGATCCTGTGCAACAGGGGATCGTCCAAGCCGCCGCCAAGGAACTCACCGGCAAGGCCAACTTTCAATACCCGCCGCCTGGCAGTGCCAACGACAGCGGTAGCGCCCTCGCCCGCATCGACCAACTCCTTGGCGACAAACCATGGGACATCATCTACTTCAACTTCGGCATCGGCGATCTCTTCTACAAAGACCCGGCCAGCAAAGAAATCCGCATCATGAACAAAGACGCGGGCGGCGTGCGGGTTTCCAGCTCCGACCAGTATGAAAAGAACCTCGATGCCATCGTTAAGCGCCTGATCGCCTCCAAAGCCAAACTCATCTGGGGCTCCACCACGCCCTTGAACAACGGCAACCTCTTCGATGGGGATTCCGAAAAGGAATACAACGCCATCGCCGCCCGCGTCATGGCAAAATACAAAGTCCCCGTCCTCGACCTCCACGCCTACGCCATGGCAAAATTCAAATCCGGCGAAAAACAACCTCCCCCCGACAAATACGCCGCCGAAATGCAAAAACGAGGCCACCCCCTCCACCCACCCTTGGTCAAAGCAATCCTCTCTGTCGCTGAAAAGCCTCAATAGTCTGGAGTTTTCAATATCCTTCGCTTCGAAATCCAATTCCCAAAAGATGAAGAACTTTATTGGAAAAACCTTCTTGGTATTGCTGCTGGCATTCACTGTTTCACCGACCCGTGCCGACGAGGAGAAGAATCCTCAAGAACGCACCGCCTTCGAGCAAGCCGCCTCCGCCAAGTGGCAGGAAATCTTCGCCGACGACGGCACCGGCTCTTGGAAAGAGAAATGGTTTCTCGACGGTGAGGTCGGCTCCGTGGCCAACAGCCCCGAAGGAATGACCCTCACCGCCGGACCCGAATCCAAAAACGACGCCCACCATATGGTGCTCTGGACGAAGCGGGAATTCGCTGGCGACCTCAAGATCGAATACGACTACACGCGCACCGATGAGGCATCCCAATTCGTGACGATACTTTACATTCAGGCCACCGGCAGCGGCAAAGGCAGGTTCGCCAAAGAAATCACGAAGTGGAACGAACTGCGCAAAGTGCCCGCGATGAGCACTTACTACGACAACATGCACACCTACCATCTCAGCTACGCCGCATTCGGAGACTCCGGACAGCATAAAACATCCTACATCCGCGGCCGCCGCTACATGCCACATGCCAAAGGACTGAAGGGCACGGAACTTACGCCCGACTATCACTTCGACACGCTCTTCGCCAGCGGTGTGAAACACCACATCACCATCATCAAGCGCGACCGCGACCTCCATGTCCGCGTCCAAAATCCCGATGAAGTCCGTTACTGCTACCTGCAAAACGCCAAGTTGCCGGTCATCACCGAAGGCCGCATCGGCCTCCGCCACATGTTTACCCGCTCCGCCCGCTACGGAAATTTTCGGGTCAGCGTCCTTGATGCCGAAAACCCCGATACCAATAGGAAAGCAAACCCATGAAGCATCCCCGATGCCTCGCTCCTTTGCTTGCCTGTGCATTCTGTGCCCTCACTTATTCAGTTTGCGCTGGGTAACTGGAACTCACGGAAACGGAAGATCAGATCCGCTCACCCTGCACAGCAACCCTGTTATGAAATATGTCAAAACCGAAAGACTAGTCCGTAAGGCATTGAACCTCGCTTCCGCCAGAGCGGCTACATTCAACCGGTTTTCACGCCCGCCGGTCCGGAGATCACCGTCGACTTTCCCGCAGACCACGCCCATCAGCAAGCGCTGTTCTTTGCCTGGACGAAGGCCAGGTTCGATGGCAAAGAGTTCAGCCCGTCCGGTGAAGAAGGCCTGCGTGATTTGCTAGTAATCGATGCGATCTATCGCTCGATTCAAAGTGGAAAAGTAGAAAAAGTCGCTTCATTCAAATAAAACGCTGAATCGTATTTTACGGCATATCATTCTTGCCTGATTCATCAAGGCAAGTCTGATGTGAATCATTTGGGGAAGTATCGGAATCATGCATACTTTGATTCATCGAGATTAAGCAACCACGCGCAACAGAACTACGGGAAATTTCACTATTGCGGCAGGGTGGAGTTTTTGGCAGGCTGAACGAGATGAAGGGCTTGCGCATACGTTCTGCTTCCGAGCAGGTTGCGGACTTCTTACGGGAGGAAATTCAGCGTCGAGTTTGGATTGGCACGATGCCCGGCGAGCATTGGCTGGTCAATCAGCTTCACACAGGACGTAACACGGTGAGGATGGCACTTGATTTATTGGAAGCTGAGGGCGTCCTTTTGCCTCAGGGTCACGGACGTCGCCGCAAAATCGCGCCGATAGAGACGCCTGTGACTGAGACATTTCGCGTTACCATTTTTTTATACTGTGCGAGAGACCGGCAGGATGCGAATGTTCATGAAATCATGCATCAACTGACGAAATGCGGATATGAAGTGAAATTAGCACCCAAGACCCTCACTGAGCTTGATATGAATGTTGCGCGAGTCGCCAAAATGGCAAAGAAGATCGAAACAGATGCCTGGTTGGTTTGCGCTGCCTCCAGTGAGGTATTGAACTGGTTTTCCACTCAGGCAACACCTTCTTTTGCGGTTTTCGGACGGTTTTCCATGAGTAACATGGCTGGAACTGGACCGGATAAGCTACCGGCCTATAAAGCCGCTATTCGTAGGTTGGTAGAGTTAGGCCATCGCAGAATCGTATTACTGTTGCCGCCCCAAGTGAGAAAACCAGAGATTGCGCAGTTGCCGCAACAAATTCTCTGTGAAATGGAATTCCTCGGCATCAAGATTAGTTCTTACAATTTACCCGATTGGGAGCCCAGTCCCGCAGGGCTGCGACAATGCTTGGATCTTCTATTTGGTCTTACGCCTCCAACTGCACTTTTCATCGAGGAGCCATTCGAGTTTTTTGCCGTCAGGGATCATCTCGCAAAGAAAGGAATCTTGGCTCCACGCGATGTTTCATTGATTTGTTCGGACTATCACCCAGTTTTTGAATGGTGTGATCCTTCCGTGAGTTGCATCCGCTGGTCTGTTGATCCGTTGGTGAGGAGGGTGATTCGCTGGGTAGAAAATAGCAAAAGAGGAAAAGAAGACCGAGAGAGTAGTTTTTTCAGAGCCAGCTTTATTGAGGGCGCAAGCATTTCTGCTGTAACCAGACTGCAATGATATCTCGCTAGGAAATATACAGATCCTAGTATTGATTCTCACCGCCACTATGCGTCTTGATGACGATGGCAAGAGGGACGACGGCGGTGCAACACTACCAGCATGCCAAGGCAACTGAGAAAAATCGTTGAGGGTTCGGGAACTGCTGTGTATTTTAGCACCAAATCTGTGTTATCTTCACTCAAGCCAAGGCTGAAGAACCCACCGTTCAGTTCGTTGGTGAAGCCGTTTGTGCCATTGATTGCGATGGTGTTGATCGTGAACTTTTCGGCGCTGAATCCGGTAATGGCTGATTCAGTAGAGAATAGCGTCCACGCTTGGTTGACGGAATTGTCGAAATTAGTTGCATTCCCGTTCACATCGGGTCCGATTTCGGAGAGGCTCCAGAGGTTAATGTTGTAAGTGTTGCCGACACTTAACACAGAGAGGTCCAATGTTGCTCCGTTGGTAAGGCTAACGGTGTCATAGCCTACACCCGCGGCTCCGTCAGCGTCATGCATTTGCCAATTGTAATTTCCGCCCACCCCGAGTTGTAAAGTTCCTCCGCTCTGGGTGAGAGTGCCGGGGCTATTTCCCGGAGCAAGAGTGCCGTTCGCAATCATGGTTTTTCCTGTTGCAAGAAGCATCCCGGAGCCTAGGACCGTCTGTGCGGAGCCGATTGTGAAGTTGCCAGCGTTCAAGCCAGATACGTCGAGTGTGGTGGAAGCGCCGACGATGATCTTGGGGGAATTGGCGATGGAACCGGTGCCAGCAAGTGCCAGTTTCCCACCGCCGATGGTGGTATTCCCGCCGTATGTGGTGCCGCTGTTGATGGTCAAAGTGCCGGCTCCGTTCTTGATCAAAGATCCGGTGCTACCACTGATTGCAGAATTTGCTGCCGTAGCAATACCGACGTTGAAATTGCCGTCACCAGCAAATGTCAGAGTATTGGCGTTGGCACCAGCAAAGGCTCCGAGACTGATGACCGCTGAGCCATTGGTGCCAAGTAAAGTCGTGCCAAGATTCAGCGCGGTGGTGGCGCTATTGTTCGCCCAAGTCTGGCTCGATGTCGTCGGGATAGTGATGGTAATAACGCCCGTCCCTGTGGTACCAGCGGCAGTATTTCCATTGATGTTAACGACCCCCGAGTTACTGGTTTTGTTGATCCCGCCTGAACCGATCGTCAAAGTCCTATTTCCTGCGCCAGCGCTGACGTTGCCGTTCATAGTGAAAGTTCCGGTGCTACGGAAGGTTATGGATTTAGCCGTCGGATTGTAACCATTTCCAAAGGTCATGGTCCGGGTGGCATTGATGGTGCTTATATGGAAGACAACATCGTTCGCTGCTCCCGGAGTTGTTGCTGGATTAGGCGTGGTTGCACCGGCGGCTGTGCTCCAATTAGCAGGTGTAGCCCAAGTTGCATTGTCCGCCCCATCCCAGTATACTGTTTGGGCGTGGAGAGCGGGAGCGCTCAGAGCGAGAGTGGTTAAAGAGACAAGTGGGATTTTTTTGAGTTTCATTGTAGGGTTGTTGGATGGATGATTTTAAAAAAGATCGGAAGAGTGCATTGCTAAAAGGGGGTGTTTTCAGGCGTGAATAGAAATTGCGTGCGTTGTCTATTTCTTGACTATAGTAGCGAAAAAACAGGCATCGATTCTTTTTGTCATTCGGAACTGGGTTTTATTTCACCAAGTTAGATTCCACGGAAGATTGTGTGATGGGAGCATGAGCCCGCTGATTTTTCAGAGGACCCGGATTTTTTCGAATCACTGCACTTCCGTCGACTTTGGGTATTGCGACCTATCTGCTAGATGATGAACAGGCGAGGAAATCTCATCATGGCGATACCTGATGCACGGATCACTGAAGGAAAGGAAAGCTGCCGCAAGGCCAGCGCGCTAGCGTCGATCCATAGGGGTGATCGCGTAGGTTTCTCTGGCTTGTCAGAATTTTCCGTTATATGGTGAGCGAGTCTTTGCCCGCTTTCGGAAAAGGCCGGCAGTATGACCTTCGTATCGTTTGCATGGTTGCGAAGGTGATCGCTTGTGATGGATTTATTTCTTGGCGAGTGCCGCGGTGATGGCATGAAAAGCGGGCTTGGGCTTTGCCTCGCGGTCAAAGAGGAGTCCGTGATTGGTGCGCACCCATGGCCATTTGTTTAGCCAGCTATGGCGGTCGCTGATGCCCCAGACCGTAACGCGATCCATGTGTTTGCGGTTGGCCAATACGGCATCCATCACTTCGCGATAGACCTCTGCCTGTTTGGCTAGAATTTCCTCAGGGCAACCATTGGCGTAAGGGTTTTGTTGGTTCGCTTTCTCGCGGGTTTTTGGATTCCAGTGCAGCGAGCGCGGAATCACATCGATGTCGAGCTCGGTCAGCGCGCATTGGAAACCTTCCGCTGCAAATTGCTTGATCATGCTGTCGAGGTTGGCGGTGGTTTTATCACCGAGTTCGAGGTGGCTCTGACTGCCTACGACATCAATATTGCATCCTTTGTCACGCAGCTTGCGCACGAAAGCGAGAATGGCCTTCAGTCGATCAGGCCGTTCGACGGCAAAATCATTGTAGGTGAGCTTCGCCTTCGGATCGATTTCCGCTGCCATTTTGAAGAGTCTCTCCGGGTAATCGGCCCCGAGGATACGCGTGAGGTCCGTCTCGCGATAGCCGGGAGCGGGAACCTCGATGAATTCATTGAGCACGTCCCAGGAATCCATGCGCCCCGCATAACGCCCCATCAATTTTTGTGCATGGTCTTCGATTCGTTTCCAAACGAGCTTCGCATCGGCTTCTTTTTCGCCGTCTTTGAAAAGCCAGTTCGGGTAGTTTCCATCGCGATTGAAAATGAGCGTGTGGCCCACGACTTTCTGCCCATGCTTCGTGGCGAAATCTACAAGACGATCCGCCGCTTCGAAACGGTAAACACCTTCTTTGGGACACAGGTATTGCCATTTCATGCAGTTCTCGGGAGTGACGCTATCGAAGTGGGTGGTGAGGATTTCTATTTCCGCAGGAGTGTAGAGCGTATCGAACTGCGTCTGCACGGAAGTTCCGATGAGTGGAGTTCCATTAGCGAGTTTGCGCAGTGAAGTGACGGAGCTATTCTGTGCCATGGCATGCTGGCAAGAATACAGCAGGGCGCTGGCGGAAATGCCACGCAAGAACTGTCTGCGTGTGTTCGGGGGAAAGGGTGAAATTGGATCAGGTTTCATGACATGTGCTTTACGGTCGCTAGGATGATATGTCTGCCGCAAAATAACAAGCGAGCATCAAAATGATGCATCCATTTTCAACAATTTGCTTGCCACGAACTGGTTCTCATTTCACCAAGTTTTGCACTATTGTTCAAAGTGGATCGTGGATATAACAACGATTGCAGAGGGATTCCGAAGATGGTAAGTGTCAGTCAATGCAAATGCAATGGATCGCATGAGGGTTGCTTATTCTGTGAGTGGGCCCATGTTTTGCCTGGTGATCGGGAATTTCATGCTTGCTGCCGGTTGATGTCTTTACCGTTGATACATCGTCTGATCGCCTTGTTACTCCTCGCGGGGTCGGGACTGATCCATGCGCAGAACCTTGTGTCGAATGGTGGATTCGAAAGTGGATTGACCAGTGGATGGAGTCATAGTGCGAGTGGAAATGCTAGAGCCAGTTTTTCGACCGAGCTCTCCCAGCCGTATGAAGGCACCAGAGCCTTGAGGGTCGCGGTGACGGCTCTCGGTGCTAACGTTTGGAACGTTCAAACCCTAGGTCCTACGTTCACGAATCTTGGCACCGGCCGTGAGACAACCATCACCTTCCGCGCCCGCGCCGCCGCGAACGGCACGCGCGTGCGAATGGTGATGCAAACCAATTCCTATCAGCAGCAAGAATTCACACTTTCAACCTCATGGACCTACTTCATCTGGAAACATACAACGGTTGAAACTAGCCCGCGCCTCCGCATCCAGTATCCTACAGCGGGAACCGTCTGGTTGGATGAGATTTCTGTCGAAGCCCACTCCACTCCTTCTGGCGGAATTTTGGTTACCCTTGATCCATCGATCCGTCATCAGATCATGGATGGTATCGGTGGTTCGATAGCGTTTAACACGCCTGACTATGAAGCCTTGAGCGCCACGCAAAAAAACCAGATCGAAAACCTGCTTTACGTCGATTGCGGCATCGATATTGTCCGCCTCAGGACAGGCAACTCTGATGCATTGAACAACGAGTTGGCCATGAGAGCTCAGAGGAATGGTGCCAAAACCCTATTAACTTGTTGGTCTCCACCGGCCTCTCTCAAGAGCAATAACAGTATCACAAGCGGAACTCTAAGGATCGTATCAGGCAAATATGATTATGCCGGATTCGCAAATTGGTGGTATGATCGGCTTGTGGCGTCCAACTGGACCCACGACTACATCTCGATCCAAAACGAGCCGAGTTACGATCCCGGCGGCAAGGAGACGTGTCGTTTCTTCGCGAACGAGACCGTTCCCGCAACAACGAGTGGTTCTGCCAGCTACAGGTTAGCATTACAGGCCGTTGCCAACAAAATCGGGAATGAAACGAAAGCGCCGCAATTGATCGCGGTGGACGCTGAGACCCACCAGGCATTTTCTACAACAGCCCCGACGGTTTCGGCGCTCTCTTCCGTAAACTACTTGGGATTCCATAACTACGGTACAAATGACTTTGCTGGGGTCAAAGCAGACTATAATGGAAGGAAGGGATGGATGACAGAATGGGGGAAAGACGCCTCGCCCACGGACCCGATTGGAATCAAAGAGAGCTGGATGCTTCTCGCGACAAATATTCACCAAACGTTGGTTGAGTCAGATGCCTCGGCCTACCTTGCGTGGAGAATGGTGCATGGCAATAACACGGGACAGGTTTGGGCAATGATCGGTGTGGAAAATCAACAATATCAAGTTCAGAATTCGTTTTACGTCGTTAAGCATTTTGCAAAAGAAATTTCGGCTGGCCACCAGCGCTTTGAAGTCACCAAAGCCTCTGGAAGCAACGCAAATATCCGCGTTTCCGGCTACATCCATCCTGCGGGAAACAAAGTCACTTTGATCGTCCTCAACACCGGTGGCACTGACGATACGATCTCACTGCGCTTGCGCGGGCTCCCTGTCACCACTGCGACGGCCTTTCGGACGAGACAATACGATATCGGTAGTTCTCCTTATCATTCGCTCGGCGCGGTCAATCTCGCCAACAATCAGACAATTTCCAAAAACTCGATCACCACTTACGTCATCAATTTGGCTGGCACGTTGAATCCCTATAATCCGTCACTACTTCGCGTGGATGGCACTCAGCACAGTGGCAATCAATTTTCTCTCGCGATTCCCTCCCAGCCCGGTCACAAATTTATTCTCTGGAAATCGACAACTCTTGCTCCCGGTGACTGGGTGAGGGTCAGCAATATGATTACCACCGAATCCGATGGATATCTGTTTCTCTCTGACCCAAGCCCGGATGCCGCTCGTTCTTTTTATATGGTTCAGCGCGATACGGCGCTCTAATTCTTGGTTCGTTTGCCAAGATCAGAGTCTTATGCTATGCTGCGTCTATGAAATTTTTCGCTATATTGAGCATCATTGTGGCAGTCATTCTTCCATCGTGCATGCCCGCCACACCGCAACAGCGCATCGCTCAAAACCCTGGCGTTTTCCAAGCACTGACCACAAAACAACAAGAGCAGGTGCGCCAAGGTCAGATCAGCCGCGGCATGCCGCCCCAAGCGGTGTTGCTTGCCTGGGGGCCACCCTCGCGTCGTTATGAGGGATCAAGTCAAGCTGCCACCACACAGCGTTGGGATTATCTTGGCTCACAACCCGTTTTTACCAATCAGATCGCCTATGGCCCCGGCTGGGGCAGGGCTCGTGGCTGGGGTGGCTGGGGCTGGGCTTCATATGGATGGAATGATCCCTATTTTGGTCCGGATATCACCTACATCCCCTATCGCCGTGCGACGATCGTGTTCAAGAACGAAAAAGTTGATTCGTGGGAAAAAATGGAAGAATCCCGACCATGATGCGGTCGATGAAAAACATTGCGCGCTATGTAGGGCGACTTAGGCCTTGAGCACACCGACGAAGGGGAGATTGCGGTAGCGACCTTTGTAATCGAGGCCGTAACCGACAACAAATTCATCGCCGATTTCAAAGCCGATGTAATCCGCCTGTACCTCCTCCTCGCGTGGACGGTCTTTTGCCAGTAGCACGCCCGTGTGTACGGCTGTGCAACCTTCTTGACGCAGTCGTTCACTCACGGCTTTGAGAGTGCGTCCGGTATCGAGGATGTCATCCAAGAGCAGCACGTGGCGCCCTTTCACATCGGGCAGACTGTGATCGAGAAATTTCACCACACCGCTGCTTTCGGTGCCGCCGTGATAACTGGCAACATTCAGGCATTCGATTTCCAGCGGACGGGGAATGCGGCGCAGCAAATCGGCAGCAAACACAAAGGCACCTTTCAGCAAAACAATGGCGACGATAGGTCCTGCGGGAAACTCACGATCAATCTCCGCAGCCATGGCATCGAGACGTTTTTCTATGACCTTTTCATCGATCAGCACGCGATCGACATCCGCCGCGCGGCCCAATTCATCGGCTATCATTGTTCAATGCGGAAAATGGTTTCGCCCGGACGATAGACTTGCAGCCGGTCGCGGGCCTGAATTTCGAGATAAGCTGGATCGTTCTTGATGGCTTCCAGTTTCACCCGCAAGTAGTCCAACTGGCTCTCAGCTTGCTCTTCGCGTTCCCGTGCCTCTGCCAGTTCTCCGAGTTTCTTCTCGTAGGCATTTTTTTGTGGCAGGTAGGACAGGCAAAAAATCAGCCCGAGCCCGAGAAGGATGACTGTGATCAGAATTCCATTTGCCGTGCGAATGAACGTCGTCTGCGCCTTCAAGCGTCTGATGTTCTTTCGCGTATGTTTTTTATCAGCCATCGATCTCTTCGCGCTCTTTACATCATGCCGTGCCCCTTGCCAATGAAAGAATTGTAGGGAGCGCTTTTTTATCGCATCCGTCGCGAATGGGTGGTATGTTGTGCCATCCGATGTATCGTTTGTTTCGTCCCTTTTTTTTCGCGTTGCTGATTCTGATGGCGCTGCCGATTCTGGCGATGGTCTCTTGTCAGCATAAGCTGATCTATTTTCCGCGATCTTATCCCCTGTCTCATGATGAGCAATGGCAGCACCAAACCCGGGGAAAAATTGTAGCCTGCCGCACATCGGCGGGGCATCAGCAGGCCTATTTGTTTTGCCCTCGTCCGCAACAAGCGCCGCAGCGTCTGTGGTTGGTCTGTGGGGGCAATGGCACCTTGGCCACGGAATGGTCGTCATTCATGAAATACGAGGCTCCGGCGGAGGATGCTTATTTGCTCATCGATTACCCTGGTTACGGCAACAATGAAGGCACACCCAGTCCGGCGAAAATCCGCGAGACGCTGCGGCAAATCATTCCGCTGGCGGCTGCCGATTTAGGATGGAATGAGGTCCAACTTCGCGAACGCACACGGATCTTTGGTCACAGTCTCGGTTGCGCGGTGGCCCTGATCGGCGCCGAGGAGTTCTCCCTGCGCCGCGGTGTGTTGCTCGCACCCTTCACCAGTACGATGGATATGAGTCGCGAGGTGACCGGGCTCGACCTCGGCTTCCTGGTCACTCATCGATTCGACAACCAACGCGTCTTGCAGCAAATTTCCGCCGATCCTGAGGCCCGCATTCATTTGTTTCACGGTCTCACGGATGGTGTGATTCCTGCCACAATGTCGTGCCAACTTCATCGCATCGCGCCGCCGCTTTTTCCATTGACCTTGTGTGAAAACTGCGGGCATAACGATTGGCGGCTCGCGCAGACGCAGAAGATCGTCGCTGCCATGAAATCTGTGGAATAAGGTCATGAAACCGCATGCACAAAAGGTCTTGGTCACCGGAGGAGCGGGCTTCATCGGCTCCCATTTGATCATGCATTTGTTGCAAAATCGCGAAAGACAGGTGGTTCATCTGGATGCGCTGACCTATGCGGGGAATTTGGATGGGTGGGGGGAGTTTTATCCTCATCCTCGCCATCATCTGGTGCAAGGTTGTGTCACCGATGGCGCGCTGGTGTGGAGCTTGTTGCAGCAACATCAACCGCAGGCGGTGATTCATCTCGCTGCGGAATCACACGTGGATCGTTCCATCGACGGCCCGGCGGTTTTTGTGCGCACCAATGTCGTCGGTACCGCAACGATGTTGGAGCAGTCACTGCGCTACTGGCATCAACTCCCCGCAGGCGAGAAAGAGTGTTTCCGCTTTCTTCATCTGTCCACCGACGAGGTCTATGGTTCATTGCATGTCGCTGACGCGCCATTCACGGAAGACACCCGTTATGCGCCGCGCTCACCCTACTCCGCTACCAAGGCGGCGGCGGATCATCTGGTCACAGCCTGGTATCATACTTACGGATTTCCCGGCATGATCGCCAATTCCTCGAACAACTACGGTCCCCGGCAATTTCCTGAAAAACTCATCCCGTTGGCGATTCTCAAAATGCTGCGCGGCGAAACGATTCCCCTCTACGGCGATGGTTCGCAGATCCGTGACTGGCTGCATGTGCATGACCATTGCCGCGCACTTGGCGAAATTCTCGATCGCGGCGTGGGTGGCGACCGTTACCTCATCGGCAGTGGCCGTGAAACGCGCAACCTTGAACTGTTGCAGTTGCTTTGTGGACTGATGGACCAACGACATCCGCGTGCCGATGGGCTTCCGCACGCAACCTCGATCCGTAAGGTCGCTGATCGTCCCGGGCACGATCAGCGCTATGCCATTGATGCAAGGCGTATCCGCTCAAAACTCGGGTGGGAACCTGATATCACGCTCGAACAGGGATTGGGCGAAACGATCGATTGGTATCTCACACACCAATCCTGGTGGGAAAACATTCTCCAGCAGCGTTACGGCATGGAGCGACTCGGGCGCTCGATATGAACGTCTTGGCGTCCGGCGAGATACTGCCGGACCTTGTCGTGGTTCATCATGAACAGCACCACCACCGGATAGGTGAATGTGACAAGAATGGTGAATAGTTGTGAGTATTGCATGACGGAACCCATGGTGTTACCCATCGCTCCGGGAAGGCCCTGATACAGTGAATCGGTCATGCGTTTGGTGGCGGGCATGACAATGGCGATGGTGTAGGCCAGCCCGATGACTTTGGTGACGATGGAGGCCCACGCATAGCGGATCGACATTACCCTGCCAAGATCGCGTGACTTGAGAAGCCCGATGCCGGCGATGATCAGCATGACGGTGAGACACAAACTGAAGGCCAGAGACCCATAAGTAAAAGGCTTCAGTTCGTTCATGTATTGTAGCATCGCCTTTTCCTGTGCTCCACCGGATGAACCGCCGGGTATAGAGCCGCCCATCAGGCTCTGGGACATGCCTTGAAAAAATAACGTGCTTACGAGGCTGAAAAGTCCCGTGAGAACGCCATAGGCGGCGATCACAAGATGCATGATGCCGAACACCTTGATGCTGGCCGGCTCATGAATCATAGGTTCCAGAACATACTCTGGTGGTTGGGGCATCATCGGGGATGACGGGGCTTCGTAGGGTGAGGATGGGTTCATGGCAGACAATCATACCCTGCTGATGTTTTGTGGCAATCCCAGAGCGTGGTTGCAGGAATTTTTTCTGATAGCGCTTTCTGGACTCTCCGTCGAAGTGCCGCTTTCGCAAAATTTCTTTGATTTTCGGTATTGCCAAGATCGGCGCACCCCGCTATGGCTCGCTGCGTCAACAACCAAACCAACACACCCATGTCAGACAAGAGTACCGAAGATCGTGTAAAAGATATCATTGTGGAGCAACTCGGCGTGAGCGCTGATCTTGTGACCACTGGCGCCAAATTCATCGAAGACCTCGGTGCCGACTCTCTCGACACCGTTGAGCTTGTGATGGCGTTTGAAGAAGAATTCGGCATTGAAGTGCCCGATGAAGCTGCGGAAAAATTGCTCTCCGTGGGTGACGTGGTCAGCTACATTGAGTCCAACGCATAATTTCCGCTCATGCGGCGGATGGTGAACCCACCGAGGCCGCTTGGCATCGATTCGGGGCGGTTTTTTCGCAAAACCGCCCTGTTTCTTTGGAATTGCGGTAAGTTTTGCTTTTTTGTGAATTGCTGCGAACATTTCCGAGCATGAATCTCTCGCGCGATCATTTTTTCTACGCCATGGAAACGAGTCGGGTTCTGCACGAACCGGACCGACGCATTGCCACCTTCGGTGAGACGCGTTTTCAATTCCAACTGGTCAGCGAGCTCATGGATCGAGCGGGGGAAGTGCGCATTCGCAATGGCGAGATGGAGGCCTGCAAACCTTTGTTGATCCGTCCTATACCCGAAATGGAGTGGGAGGGTTTCGATGACGAGTCCCGCGAGCGTTTGGCGCCGCTACTGGAAAATTTGCGTCAGCAGGGTCTCGATCTCGCTTTTCTTCAGTATGGCTTTCGCTTCCGTCGGTCGAATGTCACCGAGGAGATTGTCCACGAACCGATAGAGCGGGTGCGTGAGCGATTGCTGGATGATGTGCGTCGCACGGGAAATCCGATGCTGGCGATTCTGGAAGGGGTGGATGATCATTGGGAAATTGCGTTGGTGAAATTCTCCCTTGAAATGATCGCTCAATCGCATGCGATCAATCGCTTCGATCTGCAACGCAAGAAATTGCTGTAATGCTCTCGTTATGAGCCTCTGGACCTTTGTCAAACTGATTTGCGCTCTGGTGGTGGCGGCCATCGTGACTTTATCAGTGTATTTCACGATGCATGTGATGGGCAAGTCGGTTCCCGCTCCATTGGCGCGTCTGTTTCTGCAATGGATGCCGGAGCCGGAACGGCTACTGGCCAATCCTGCCACCGAGCATGAAAAGGCGTTGGACCTGGCGGAAATGGTCGACATTGAACCCGGTGACAAAGCATTTCAGAAAGCGGCGGAATTGTTAGCCACAGGAAAAATCGCCGAGGCCCGGGAGAAGCTGCT
>JACCDJ011420363.1_pt1 | contig 19140 bp, 23 predicted proteins | sample 7444481 | NCBI WGS metagenome assembly JACCDJ01 (sample SAMN15323435, study PRJNA562643) | freshwater metagenome | isolation source: river surface water | place: USA:Blue River Watershed | collected 2017-08-15 | reverse complement strand
ATTGGGATTAATATCAATTTCAAATACCGATGCGGTTAATAAAAGCGGTAAACAATTAAAAATAAAACTAAAATAATGAAAAAGATAACATTAATAACGTTGTTATTATTGGCTGGATGTACTAAACCTGAGTTGCCAACACCAGAGCCACCGGTTGAAAAGATATTTAATGTGGGGGAAAGTAATGTAGTTGATAATCAGTCAATTTATTTTGAATTACCATCGGCGGGCACATATTTTTTGGTTTTAATAGACAAAGAAACCGGGCAAGTAATAAGTAGGGAAAAGTTTACCGGCCAAATCGGAGAGAATGTTAAAAAAATTTATACCAAATCCATACAAGTTAGATATTTATATTTAGTTCTTGAGGATGGAGATAAAAACCAACTGAAAAAGACAACAATAATATTAAAGTAAAAATGGCAAAAATGAAAAAAACACTCTTAATAGTATTAATATCCACGATTTTAACAGGATGTTATAAAGATGATATTTTACCTGCGCCACAGGCAATATCTGAAGATCTTAAGATGACAAGCTCTGTTGGTATTAAATTACAAACAGCCTTTGTAACATCTGAAGTTGCCATGAATGTTAAAACAGAAACAGCCGGAACAGTAACAATTAGAATTTTTGATATAGCAAATAGAGTGGTATCTAAGGAAACTATGAATGTCGTTGCTGGAGATAATCTATTAAAAGTATACACTAGTGCTTTACCGTCATCAGCATATAGAATTGGACTTTTTGATGCAAATGGTAAGCAGTTAGGTATAACTGATTTTAATAAAATAAACTAAAAAATTTAAAACAAACAAATATGTCAGAAGAAGTAGAAAGCGCAAATGATGGTACTTGGTCAGGATTAAAAAAGACCATTATAGGTGTAGCAACAACAGCAGTTATGGGTCTAGGGACTTGGGGTGTAACTCAAATAACAGGTGGAGGTGATGAACCTGCTCCGGCTCCTGCAGCAGCACCAGTAATTAACATTACAAACTCAAACCAACAAGCTCAACAAGCATCTGGTGGTGGGGGTGGTAAAACCGTAATCATTAAAGAAAAAGAAACAGTTAAGGAACCAGCTAAACCTGCTAAAAAGAAAGATGGTGATGAATTTAAAGAAGAAGCTCCTAAATGGTAATATAATATGAAAGAAGAACAATCAGGTGGATTTAAAGAATTATTAAGTAACATGATGAAGCGTAGGTGGTTTATTACCGCTATCGTTTTAGGTGGATTTATGATTATTATAATGGGAATATTTGGGGCTATCCTAAATAAATCAGCAATTGAGGGTGAATGGAAAGAATTACTCTTATTATTGTTGGGTGCTTTTATTGGTTCTTATGGTAAAATCATTGATTATTGGTTCAGTGATACCGATAAGGATAAAATGTTGGTACAAAAGATGGATGAAGAAGATGGTACATCATTAAGTAATACTGCTGATATGCCAAATAATCCAATTGTACCAATGTCAACAGCACCATTAGTATTACCAACTACACAAGACACTGTACAAGACACACCGCAAGTTGAAACACCTAAAGTAGAAAAAAAGGGTGTTGAAATTGATGAAGATGGTGACGGTATAATGGATGGTTTAGACTTTGATGGTGATGGAAAAATTGATGAATACTTTGCACATAGACAATGTGAACACGTTTGGGGGGATCTAGATGGTGATGGAACAGAAGAATGTCTTAAGTGTGGTAAAATCAGAGATGATTACGCAGAAATGACAATGGAAGGATAATAAACAAATATAAAAATTAAAAACATGGCAAGTTTCTTAAAGGAATTATTTAATGACAACAACTCTATTAACGAAAAATCAGTAGTCGGATTTTCATCTTTTATATGCATGGTAATTGCATTGGTTGTTGATTTGGTAACAGGCTATATGGGTAAACCATTAGTAATAAACGAATTCATATTTGATGGCTTTTTAGTTATCACTCTTGGGGCGTTTGGTATTGCATCTGTCGATAAGTGGATCAATAACAAAAACGTTAAAAAAGAAGAGGAAGTGGAGGGGTAAAAAACAATATTATATTAAAAGATGAAAAATTTATTAACCAAAGCTAAAAATTTATTATTTAACACATTTTTAGTATTAACTGGTGCCTGGATTATGTTCGCACTAGCATTTCAATTATATGGTGTATTTTTAATAACAACACATCAAGATGAGGAAATGGCAAGAATCTCCAATGAGATATCTTGGAAAATAGACGGAAGATTTAAAAACAATCCAGAAAATATCTGGTACAATAAATAAAGAATGGGGAACTTAATATTCCCCATTTATATTTATTTTAAAACAAGACATATGAAAAAAGCATTTCTATTATTAACCGTTATACTAATCGGTATAACTTCACATGCTCAGACAATCGGGAAGACTAAAACAGAAGAATATAAAGCCGATTTTGAAAAGAAAAAAGATATTTCAGCATATCTTGACTATGAGGGTCCACAAATACCTATACAAATTTTAAAAGCGGGAATATCTGATGAGGTATATGAGATGTATCCAGAATTAAAAGAAAAAAGAGTAGGTCTTGGGGTTGCTAATATTTCTATGGAATATCTAGAGAATTTAAATAGATTTAAATTTACTGAAGATAAAACCGAAATTAAAAATAGAATGGTTAAACAATTCCAAGCGTCACAAGCTGGTATATCTGAAAACAAGCTAGATGGTAGAGGTAAAATTAATTTAGCAGAGTATTTTGTAACGATCGAATGTTATGATTATTCAGTTTCTGAAGATGAAACCATCAATCTTAAGGATGGTATTAAAGATAATATGGTGACGAGAATTGGTTTACAAGTTAGATTCACAAATGCCGAAACTGGTATTGTATTTGGAGCATCTGGTTTGGGAGAAGCTAAAACAACTAGAGAATTGACACTTTTGTCAGACGCTACAGTTGATCCAATTAAATTTAACCAATCTACAATATCAATTGCAACTAAAAAGGCATTAGATATTGCTTGTGCTAACATTCTTGATAGAATGATTAAAAAGGGGATATTCACAAAATAATACAGAACAATAAGTTTTATTTAAAAGGAGGTGTTATAACCTCCTTTTTTTATATTTATAATAAAACAATAAGGTATGAAATACATATTATTAGCACTATTGCTTGTACCATCACTTATGTTTGGTCAAGTTTCATCTTGGAGAAATAATCCACCACAACAAAGAATACAAACACCTAGGATAACCCCATCAGTTCCACAAAGAAACGATGTTAGTAGGTGGAGAAATAATACACCACAACCAGATCCTCGTGGTAGAGGTAGAATTCAAAACTGGGGTAGACCTAATCAATTTGGATATTATTGGGGAAACTGGGGCTGGTATCAGCCGTTCCCATACATTTGGTATGATGATTTAGGTTGGAGACAAAGAAGTGTAATTCATGTATATGAAAATGGTAGAAGAGATACCATTAGAAGAGAATCGGTTTATACCACTTTTGGTTTTGGTTATACAAATAATGAACAAGTTTCTTTTTGGGGTGCAGTTGGGAGAAAAAAGGGGTATTTTATTTTAGATTACACAATGTCTTATGATATCGATCAGAATCAATATTACCCATACGGTAGAATTGATGAAGTAGATTTCCCATTAAGTAATAATGACTTTATTAAACAAGGTACATTATATCTTGGTGGTGGTAAGAGATTTGGTAAGTTGGGGGTTCATGGTATGATCGGATTTGGTAATGAAGTTATTAGATATCAGGGGAGAGATGCTCTTGGAGGTATATCATTTCCTAAATCGAATTCAAACTTTACAACATTTAAATTTGGTATAATAAGAGACTTTAAATTCTTCACATTAAAATTAGACAGAGATCCAATAAGAAATTTCAATCAAATAAGTATTGGATTGCATAATAAGTAATGAAAAAAATATTATTTTTTATTTTTATTTTTATTTCGATAAAATCGTTCGGTCAAACCTATACACAAACTTTCATTGATAAATGTAGTGGTGAAAAAAAGACGGCCACAACAACGATGATTAATGGTTATGCAACTGTTTCATTTTATAATCAAGTAAGAACATTCTCGCCAATGGAAGTACAAACAGGGGTTGTACAGGCGTGGCTATTAACTACAAAAGCTACATATGAATCTCTTACTTGTCCTGTAATTAATAATCCTGTTGTACAACAAGCAGTAACAAATGCTGCAGCGCAAACCGCAGCAAACGCAGCGTCAGCCGCTGCTAGTAGTGCCGCATCATCAGCTGCATCATCTGCAGCAAGTAGTTCTGCAAGTTCAGCGGCTAGTAGTTCTGCTAGTAGTGCTGCCGCAAGTAGCGCTTCAAGTACACCACCACCAACAGCATCAACCCCACCACCGGCTAGCAGTGGTACACCATCTTCATCATCGCAAAACTCTGGTGGATCATCTTCATCATCTAGTTCTAGTTCAAGTTCTTCTTCAGAAAGTAAAACTGAGACTAAGACAGAGGCTAAGACGGAATCAAAATCTGAAAGCAAGAGTGAGTCTAAATCAGAAAGTAAGAGTGAGGAGAAAAAAGAAGAATCAAAATCAGAATCTAAAAAAGAAGAAAAGAAAGAAGAATCTAAAGAGGAAAAGAAAGAAGAATCTAAAGAGGAAAAGAAAGAAGAAAAAAAGGAAGAGAAAAAAGAAGAAAAGAAAAAAGAAAAGGCGGCAGTATCAAATCCAATGTTATTGTCTTCAGATTTATCAGTTATAGAATCTCCAGATGGTAGATGGTTGCAATCAGCAACAATCGGTGTTTCTAAATCATCTTTGATGGGTGACGAAAGTTATTCTGCGAATACAGTTATTATGAGTGATTTAAAGACATTCATAGTTAGCGGTGGTTATACTAAAATGGATTTCGCTAATGGTAAACTAAAAGCAATACATTCATATTCAACAGCATTCGCTTATTTGAATGGAAACTACATGAATTTATTAGGATACACATATATTAAACCAACACCAAAATATGGTGTATTTGGTTATAATGTTGGTATAATTAATTTAATGCTTAAAAATATGGATAATGGGTTTGATCATAATATGTCATCGTCTGTTGTTGCATTTTGGACTAAACCATATCAATACAGTAAAAAATTAAGTATATCTCCACAAATATTTACAATGATGTCACCTATTGCTTGGAATAGTCTTACTGGTGAATCAACAGTCAGTAAAAATTTTGGGTTTTTACTTGGTTCATCTTTTGATTATAAAATCACAAAAAGATTTGGGTTTACTATAAATTATAAATTAAGCGGTAATACGGCAGCGGGTTCGCCGTTTTTAAGTAATTTCTTAATTGGATCAAGAATGATACTTTAAACTTCTTTATCAATTACCAATGGCTCGGTATGTGTTCTTTGTCTTTTAACACCGTATTCTGTTGTTGTTTTAGAAATTGTTGCTCCCAGTGATGAGCAAATTAGAAGAATGAATATAAGTAAGTTTAACATATTTGTATTTTTTTTATATAACTATTAGAAAAATACAACAAAAATATTATAAAACCTAGAAAAATTGAATAATAACAAGAAGTTCTTTATATAATACAAAAATAAAAACCCCCGTTAAAACGGGGGTCTTTTTTGGCAAGAAATGACTAAACGTACCTCTATTATACGCTTATAAAGTAATATAGATTATTTCACATTATTTGTCAACTCTTTATATAAATTTAATATTTCAGAACATTTTTCATAATCTTCAGTATTTTCATAATGTTGCATTATGTGATCAATCAAAATATCCGGTTCTTTTTTTAGTAATAAAAATTCAGTATTCCACTCAACCACTTCATTTGTTTCCAGCTTTACTGTGGCATTTACAGTGTATTTGATTTTTCTTTTTCTAGAACCTAAAAGTTCTTTAAAACTATCTATTACACCGTTGTAAATTAGATCTTTGTTCTTTTCAAGAAAGTCTTCAAAGTTTTTGTACTTTCCTTTAACAAATACATTGAATTTGTCATTTTCAGCTTTCATCATTTTTAAAGGGTTTTGAGTAAGTTGGGTAAATTATTTTCCAGATTATATCTCTATAATCTTTCTTGTCTAGCATTGAAAATAAAATGGAAGGGTTATCACATTTTAACGCTTCTAATGCAAAACATTTTCTATCATCAATATTACAGCTTTTTACAATTCTGGCAAAATCAATTAAAGATTTTTTTTCGATTTCTCCATATTTTTCTACAAGACCATCCGCGGTGTTACTTACCCAATCATAAAACTCATCGGGTACTTTATCTAAAATCTCATCAAAGGGTTTATGATCTTTTAAATACTCCCAGATATCTCTATTTGAAATATTGGTTAATATTCGATGAAGGCGTTTGTATTCTTCTCCTTTGATTTTCATACGAAAACCGTTTTTAAAACGAATAACGTACCCTTCTCGGTCGTTGGATATTTGTTCTTTCAATAAATCATAACCTTCGCCCCATGTTTTATATAACATAACAACACGAAATCCAATATTGGAAATCATATTTGTAAAACGAAGATCTTCGTTGTTATTACGAATGTTTACCTCATTTCCTGATTTTGTTTCAATCATTCCTAATAGGACAACATCTTCATAATCATACTCACAAACTATTCTATTTTCTTTGTAAATTATTTCAAACAAATATGTATAGTCAGTATGTAATCTTTCAAAGTTATATTTCTCTAAAAGTTCTTTTCCTTTAATTGCTTGCGGTGATGTAAATGATCCTCGAGTAGCCAATATCCATTCACCTTTCGTCTTTGGTGTTGGTTCATAGTACGGATTATCAAAATCAGGTAGATTATTGGGATCAAAGAATCTTTCCATTCCGGTTTCATAATTGTTATTAAACCAAATATTGTATCTTTTTTCGTCACTCAAGTCATATTCATAATAAAAAAGAATACCTAATGACCCATCCATTTTTTCATAAACATCAAAAAATTCGTTTGGTAAATCTTCTGGTTTATGCTCTTCATAGTTAAAGAATTTTTTAAATGGTCTAGCAACTATATCTCCTTTTGAATTTGTAACCAATCCACGACACTGTGTGGTGACATCATCCCACAATCTTTCATATTGAACCCTTGAAGAATAATTCCAAATGGTTAAATCATGTCTTGGATGTGTTTGTTTTAAAAGCAAACCATCTTGATAATATTTTTCTAAATCTTTTAAGGAGACCATTACGGTTTGTTTGAGGCTGGGAAATTTTTGTATAAGAACTAATAAACTTACTCAATTACAAAGAAATTTCAAATCGATTTTTCATCTGTACCAGTTTTTCATCAGGTACATCATGTATGTTTTTGCTACCGTGTCTATTTTCAACAATTAAAGTATGAATTCTGTAACGGTATCTTTTTGCCATTTCAAAATACGGTTCCATTTCCCATTCTTGTGTAAATGTATTTGCAACTACTATTTTTGAAAACTCTAAACGCATTCTTTCCGCACATTTTTGTTGACATAGATTATGTGCTTCTTTTAATTTTGTTGCGTCGAAATTATAGTTACCTTTTTCATCAACAAAAAAATTATCAGCAGACAAAACATCAGGATTTTGTTGCTGAGTTGTTTGTAAAATAACATCGCCTAGAGTTGATTTACCTGAACCAGGTATTCCTCTAAGTAAAATTAAATCACCTTTGTATTCTTGTACTGTCTCTTCCATGCTTCTCTATAAGTATTTCTAATTTCTTAATATCTTGTTTTAATTCGAACACCTCATTTCTGTAATGTTTCGCAATTAAAAAAACCATTATAAGCATAATAATGGTCGCTATGAATAAGATTTTAGTTTGTGAGTCTTGTTTCATTTGCTTGTTTATATCATAAAAATAAATAAAAAAATCCAAAAAAACAAATTACACATTATTTTAGAATCTTTAAAAATAAAAAGGGCCAGTTTGACTGGCCCATTTCTTATTTTACCGCTTCAGTTGCTGGTGCTGCCGGTTTAGCCGGGTCAGCTGGTGCTACTGGGGCTTCTACTACGCTTGCCGTTGAATCAGCTGTAGGTACAGCAGCTGTGTCAACTTGAGCAGCAGTTGAATCTGTTGCTTCCTTTGTGGCAGATCCTGAACCACATGCTGTTAGTGTAAGTGCTACACCAAGAGCCAAAATAAATGTATATTTTTTCATACTATCTTAAATATAAGCAAAAAAAACCTAAAAACCAAATAGCAATAAAAAACCCCAACAAGATGTCGGGGTTTATAGGTCTTTCGGCGGGTTCAACCCCGCTTACTTTTGAAAAAAACGAAAAGGTAATCGACAAAGAGAACCTTCAAGCATATAAATATATGTGTTTTTCATAAAAAATCAAATATTTAGTAAAAAACTATATGATTTTCGTTTTTAAGACCATTTTTTCTTTATAAATCAATTTAACCGGTTTGTTTTCCTTAATTGTTCCCATCAAAATCTGATCACTTAAGAAGTCCTCACAAAGAGATTGTATGATTCTTTTTATAGGTCTAGCACCATAAGCTTCTTCTTTGTTTCTTTGAATGATTTCATTCAAAACAGAATCATCAAAAGAAACAAGATATTTTTTCTCTTTCAATCTATCTGATAACTTATTGATTTCTAATCCAATGATCTTTTTAAGTGATTCTTCATTTAAAGAATTAAATAAAATAATATCATCTATCCTATTCAAAAACTCTGGGTTAAATTGTTGCTTCAATGATTTTTGTATCATTGTTTTTTTAACCTCATATTGTTGTGTTTGACTACTAGTTGTTGAAAACCCAACACCATTACCAAATTCAGATACTTTTTTTGCCCCAACATTGGATGTCATGATAATCAAAGTATTGGTAAAATTAACTTTTCTACCGAACGAATCTGTAAGATGTCCTTCGTCTAATATTTGAAGTAAAATATTAAACACATCTTTGTGTGCTTTCTCAATTTCATCAAATAGGATAACTGAGAATGGATTATTTTTAACTTTTTCAGTTAATTGACCACCTTCATCATAACCAACATATCCTGGAGGAGAACCTATTAATCTAGATACCGCGTGTTTTTCCATGTATTCACTCATATCAACACGAATAACCTTTTCTTCTGACCCAAATATTAATTGAGCTAAACTTTTAGCTAAATAAGTTTTACCTACACCTGTAGAGCCTAGAAAGATAAACGAACCAATAGGTTTTTTATTGTCTTTAATTCCGACTCTATTTCTTCTAATGGCTTTAGATATAATAGAAATTGCATCGTCTTGACCGATTACTTTACTTGATAATTCAGTTTCTAAATTAAGTAAATTACTTACTTCGTTATTATCAATTTTTGTAATTGGTATTCCAGTTATGTTAGAGACGATATCATAAACATCCTCAACTGTTACAGGTATTAAATTACCTTTTTGTTTATCTAACCATTTATTCTTTTCGTCTTCTAATTTTTTTATGACTTTTCTTTCCTCATCTCTTAACTTAGCCGCTTGCTCATAATTTTGATTTTTGACTACTTCGATTTTCTTTTCTTTAATTTCTTCAATTTCCTTTTTTAATCGTTCAACAATCTCTGGGATTTTTGTTACGACTCTTTTTTCTGAACCAAGTTCATCTAAAACATCGATTGCTTTATCTGGAAATTGTTTATCAGTCATATATCTTCCAGACAATCTAACAATTGTTTCAATAACCTCTTCACCATATGTTACTTTATGGTAGTCTTCATATGATTTTTGTAAATTATTTAATATTTCAATTGTTTCAGTTTCTGTTGGTTCTTTTAAAATGATCTTTTGGAAACGTCTAACTAAAGCTCCGTCTTTTTCGATATGTTTTTTAAACTCATCAAATGTTGTTGCACCGATACATTGAATTTCACCTCTCGCTAATGCTGGTTTTAAAATATTAGCTGCATCCATAGAGCCACTAGCATTACCTGCGCCAACCATAGTGTGTAATTCATCGATAAACACAACAACATCTGGGTTTTCTTGAAGTTCGTGTAAGATTGCTTTAATCCTCTCTTCAAATTGTCCACGATACTTTGTCCCAGCAACAAGAGATGTTAGGTCAAGCGAAACAACTCTCTTGTCTAATAAATTAGAAGGACAGTCACCTTTAGATATCATTAGTGCTAATTTCTCAACTAAGGCTGATTTACCAACCCCAGCATCACCAACAATAACTGCGTTATTTTTTTTCTTTCTTGAAAGAATTTGTGCAATTCTTTTAACTTCTTTATCCCTACCCACAATCGGATCAATCTTACCTTCTTGAGCTAATTTAATTAGATCCCTAGAAAAATTATCTAAGATAGGTGTACCTGTTGTACTTTTTCTGTTTTTCGGATTTGTTCTTTGATTTTCCTCGTATTCGAAGTCTACTGGCATAACTTTTTGATTTATAAGCAAACATACGGATTTTTTTTCATAAAAAAAAAGATAACGGTTGACAAAATGTCTAAAAAAATGTCTAACGAATGTCTAAATGTCAGTTTTAGACATTTGGTTTACAATTTGCGAAATGCTAAATAAAAAAAAATAAAAGCTATGATTACATTATTTAAAGACCCGTTTTTTGATGTTGTGGACAAAGCGTTTGACACAACACGTGTTGCGGTTGGGCCGCAAACAAGTATTCGTAAAAATGAAACCGAATACAAAGTTTTATTGTCAATCCCTGGTTTAACTAAGGAGGACCTAAAAATTACAACAAAAGATGGTATATTAAAAATATCATTTGAAAAACAAGAAAAAGACGAAAGAACGTATTTCGTAAATAATTTTGTAAAAGCATACAATATTCCGGATGATGTTAAAGAAAAGGATATTGTTGGAAAGGTTGAAAATGGTATTCTTGAATTAACGTTACCAATTGACAAAAAGAAATCATTGGAGAGGTTAATTTCGTTAAATTAACATTTATTGTTGCAAAATTAAAGCCCCATTAATTGGGGCTTTTTTATTATTTTAAAAAGTCTTATATTTTATAAAAAAGAGAATATGGGTATTATTTCAGAAAAAATCGATGGTAAGCTGATCCATGTTGATATTAAATCAACAAATATTAAATCAGCAACATATAACACAGAAACATCACAATTGATTATAGTGTTTAATAATGGAAGTATTTATGAATACGAAGGTGTTCCTTGGGAGCTGTTCACTAAATTCAGAATGAGTGATTCTCAAGGTTCATTTTTAAACAGTAATATTAAAACAAAATATAAGTTTAAAAAAGTCAGTTAATGAATAATCTAGTAGATGAACTTTTAGAATTATCAGATCCGGAGGTCGATAATAAAATTATTAAATCTTTTCAAATAAAAGATCATTTATGCCCCACAATATTTGATAAGGGTGGTGATGGTTCTTATGTGATGAAAAAAGAGATTGTCGACAGATTATTGGAGATTACTGATAATTTTATTGATTTTACTGGGGTTGATTTCTTTATTCATGACGTTATATTAACAGGTTCATTAGCTAACTATAACTGGTCTGAATATTCTGACGTTGATTTACACATATTGGTAGATATGGATGAACTAAATGATGGGGACACATCTACAGCTTTGAATGATATTGTAAAAGAGTTTTTTGATGCCAAAAAGGGTATGTGGAATGAACAGAACGATATTAAAATTAAAGGATTTGATGTTGAGATATATGTTCAAGACGTGGATGAAGAGCATTCATCAACCGGGGTATATTCTATTCTTAATAATGAATGGGTAGTAGAGCCATCAGCAAAGAAAGAAACAATAGACACAAAACAAATTTTAAGTAAAGGTGAGTATTTTGCAAAGAAAATTGATACTTTATTAAACTCTTTTAGTTCTGGAAATGATGTTACAAAACAAATATTAGATCTAAGAGATAAACTCAAAAAATTTAGAAAGACCGGTTTAACTACTGGTGGGGAATATTCATATGAAAACTTAACATTCAAATTGTTAAGAAGAAACGGATACATAGAAAAATTAATGAACTTGAAAAAAGAGGTATCAAACAAAAAATTATCTCTATCATAATTGTAAACTGTATTTTTTTCCTTTTATTCAATATTTATTGATTAAGAATAAGCTTATTTTAATATTATTACAATGGGAGATTTAAAACCTATAGGTAGCGAAAAGCTACAAGGAGACGAAAAAATGAGGAGAATCCTTGAGTTAGCCTACTATAACGAAAGATCATCATCTTCGAAGCAAACTAAAAATGCAGAACTTGTAAAAGAAAGTTCTAATGGTGTTTATGGTATTGTTAGAGAAAAAGATGGTTATTATGTGAAAAAAGGACTAAATGAACAAGCCTTAGATTATATCGGTGGATTGTTTATGAAGAATAAAAATAGATTTACATCATATGCTGAAGCATTGAAAAGACTTGAGCTGTTAAGTTCTCAAGAATTGAATGAAGAAGTTACAAAATATGTTTTAAAGCCAAATAAGCCAAAAGAAGAGGCTCAAATGCCTCAAGATGCTGTAAATGATATGCCGCCAGCATTACCTCCAGCTGGAGAAACTGAACCAGCGCCAGCACCAGCACCAGAAATGTCTGCTGATGAGCCACAAATGCCAGAAGAGGAACCAGGAATGTCACCTGAAGAAGGTAAAAGATCCGATTATATGGCGGAAATTCAAAAATTTGCAGGAAAGCTTGGACAAGAACTAAGAGATCAGCAAGTTAAAATGGAAAGCGATGATATCAAATATGTTTTGAATATGATCATTTCTGCTGTCGATCTTGACAAATTAGAAGATGACGATATTGAAGAAATTGGTAAAAAATTCGATAGAGATGAGACTGAAGAACCTGTAGCTAGTGAAGAGCCTGCTCCAAGTGACGAGCCATCTGCAGAAGATAAACCAACACCTGAAGATGATTTAGCAGAAAGAATTTCTAAATTAGAAGAATTGGTGAATTCAAATTTTGAATCTCCTGAAGAGGAAGAACAAGAACAAGATTTGGGTGAATTTTATTTCTTTGATACTGATGAAGAATCAAATGATTCAAAAGAAGAAGAGATGATGCATGATGAATTAGATATCACTCCTGAATTAAATGATATAAACGAAAGTATCAATACAACATTAAGTAAATATTTTGAATAATGTATCTACTCTATATTAATGAACTGGGTCAAGACTATAAGGGCCAAAGACAATATGAATTTATCTTTGGTAATGATCCAGACACATTAGTAGAAGAGTGGTTCATAATCCCATCTGCAGGTAGAGCAATACCACCAGAAATAGAAAGTATCGATTTAGTTGGGCTATTAAAAAATTGTGATTTAAAGCTTGAACTAGTACAAAATTCTGACTATTTTGGTGTAATCGACGCTGTTGATGGGATTGTTGCTTTAGGATGGGAAGCTTTTGATATGGAGGCTGAAGAGAGACCTATAAGGATTTCTTTTCATTTTGCTGAAGAATTAGAAAGTGTAACAACTAAATTAGCAACTAAAGGGCTTAGATTAATTAACGAAGAAATAAATTTTAAATTAAAATGAATAGAGCAGAAACAATTGAAAAACTAATCAAAGAGGGTTTTTCAGAAAAGACATTAGTTAAATTCAATGACAATCAGTTAAAGAAATTTGCTGCTAAAATTCTTAAAGAGCAACCTGTTTTGAATATTCCAAAAGATAATAAACCAGCAATTGCTTTAGCACAAAAAAATAAACAACAATTTGTTGCTTATGAAGAAAAGGATGTTGAAGTAAAAGAAGATGAGGTTATTTCGGTCGGAAAATTAAGAAAATCTAAAAAGGTAAAACCAGTTTTCAAAAACTTACATGAGTTTGTTGAAAATACAATTAATACTAATTACCATAGTTTAGTAACTAAAGGTGATATGGTTTCTTTAGTGAAAGAAAAGATTAATGAATCTTCTGAATTAAAAGAAAGGTCAATACCAAGAATTCCTGAATTTATGAGTTTTGATAGTATTGTTAGTGCCGGTGAAAAAGAAGCGCCTGAAAAAGATACACCAGATGTAGATGCACCACCAAGAGAAAAACCAGATGTAGATACGCCACCACAAAAAAACCCTAGAAAAAGTCCATTTAGAAGACCAGACGAAAACCCTGTAGTGGAACCAGATCCAAAAGCAAAAGTAAAAAGAATAAATTCGATGCAAATGGCAGCTGAATAATTAGACTATGAAAATAACTAAAAAAGAGCTATTATTAAGAGTAAAGAAAACCCTTAATGAAATGCCAATGACTTTCGATTCACAAGACAGACCACACCCAGATATTGAGCGTGATTTGGCTAATAAAGAACACCCATTTAAAAAAGTGAATTTTCCTAAGGATGTTGATGCACCACATTCTAATTTTGAGGAATTATTAGCATCAAAAAGATATCGTCAAATTGTTGACAATGTTAGAAGATACACGGGGTTACCAACACTTTCACCAAATTCTGTTAATAGTATTTTAGGTACTATGATGCAGGTACAAGGAAGAATCGAACAAATCGAAAGTAGACACAAAAGAGAATTAGAAACATTAGCAATAGAACTGGTGATGAAAGAATTGGGTGTTGAAGAGGGTGATATTGTTTATGAAGCAAGTTTAACAAGACCAAATTCCGAAGGATTTAAAGAAAGCGATCCAAATGAAATGGAACCAGAGGAGATAGAACTTGATAAAGAAGTTTTAGACGAATTAGAAGATCTTACATTAGAAAGAGCTAAAAGAAGAATGATCAATGCGATGATGGCTGGGGCTTCATCTAAAGGTCATTACATGTACAATTACGCAACAGAAAGACTTATACAAATAACTGGAGAAAGAAATATTGCTGGTTTATATGGAACCGTTATGTCAGCCGCTGATTCAATGCTATGGCAGATGGGTAATATGAACTTAGGTTTAAGCGGGGGTGGCGGTGCGCCAATGGCTGGTGGAAAGGAGAGAGTATTTCCAAATGAAACACCACCAAGAGTTGTTGCAACGGCTATTAATTTTCCGATATTGGTGCATGAATTAATGAAAGGTACTTATGAGGTTATTGCAGCAATGCATGGACAGTCAAAAGACCCTAATGTTGCCACTAAAGTTATTGAACTTGAAGATTCATTACAGAAAGAGATATGGGATTTAAGATTGGGACCAGCAATTTGGGACATTATTAGAGACTCATTCCCTGAAGAAATAATTACAGACGAAGATAAGGTTGATATGCAATTGATTATGTTTCAACATATAATCTCTAAGCCAGCTAAACCTTTTTTAGTTTTCATGAAAGAAGTTTTATCAGGTACTCAAAGCGGTAAAAGATTAATGGGATTATTATATGACATGATCAATAGAGAAATTAATGGTTATGAATATCAAGCTTCAATGAATGAATTTAATAGAACATTAGATCAAATTGCTGAAAAAACTAGTGATGATAGTTTAAAAGATTTATTATCCGATATTCCAGGTATTTCACTATCAAGTGACGAGGATGACGAAGAAGAAGATGATTCAGGTTTTGATAAACCTAACAGATAAAATAAAGGTGGTTTAAATAACCACCTTTTTTCATATTTATATATATGAACAACAAAATAGAACAATTAAAAGAGTATGCACGTATCATTAAAGATACACCATATGCGTTGAGAACATATCTACAAACGTATGATAATACTCAGAAGAAATATGTTCCGCTTGAATTGTTTCCAGATCAGATTCAATTATTAAAAGATTACGAAACATATAACGAAAATATTACTAGAAAGTATAGACAAGCTGGTGTTACAACAGTAACAGCTGCGTGGTTATCAAAAAAACTACAACTAGCAAAACCAGAAAATCCAGAAAGGGTTTTGATTATTGCTAACAAAAGAGATACCGCAATTGAGATGGCGAATAAAGTTCGTCATTTTTTAGAACAGTGGCCAGAATGGATTAATGTAGGATTCTCACCTGATAAAAATTCAGAAAGTAGATTTAGATTAAATAACGGATCTGAAGTAAAAGCCGTTGCGACATCTGCAGATGCTCTTCGTGGTTTCACACCTACAGTACTTGTATTTGATGAGGCCGCGTATATTGAAGCTGGTGAAGACTTCTGGGCAGCTTCTATGGCATCTTTGTCTACTGGTGGTAAGATTATATTAATTTCAACACCAAATGGTTACGATCCGATTTATTATGGTGTATATGAGCAAGCTGTTAGAGGTATTAATGACTTTCATATTACTGATTTAAGATGGTTTAAAGATCCACGTTATACTAAAGATCTAAAATGGTTAAAAGTACCAGATATTGTTCATTACATGTTGAATAGAGAACAATATAATGATGATGAAATAACATTAGACGATCCGGAATATAGTTTAACAAAATATACTCAATACATGGACGATGGTTATCAACCATATTCAAGTTGGTTTGAGTCCATGTCGAAAAAATTCAAGTATGATAAAAGAAAAATCGCTCAGGAGCTTGAATGTGACTTCTTAGGATCTGGTGATAGTGTTATACCATCAGAAACTATGGAAAAAATTGCTAAGACAATGGTTAAAGCTCCAAACGAGAAATATATGCAAGGTACTTTATGGCAATGGAAAGAGCCATTAGAAGGACATAGATATATTATGGGGGTCGACGTTAGTAGAGGTGATAGTGATGACTTTTCTGCAATTAATATTATCGATTTTGATGATAGAGAACAGGTGTTAGAATATATTGGTAAAATACCACCAGATGATTTAGCATCAATTGCATATAAATGGGGTGTATTATATAACGCATTTATTGTCATAGATATAACAGGAGGTATGGGTGTTGCAACATCAAGAAAATTACAAGAAATGAATTATAAAGACTTGTATATTGATGGGGTTAACACTAAAAATATGTGGGAATACAATCACAAAGCATTAGAAAAAATACCAGGTATAAATTTTAATAATAAGAGAACACAAATTGTTGCATGTTTTGAAGAACAATTGAGACATGATTTTATTATTAGATCACATAGGTTACTAAATGAATTAAACACATTTGTTTATATAAACGGTAAACCTAATCACATGAAAGGTGCTCATGACGACGGAATTATGAGTATGGCGATCGCAATGTATGTTGGGGACATTTCTTTCACACAATTAAAAAGAAACGAACAACAGAATAAGGCTATGTTAGAATCGTGGGTTATGTCTGAAAGAACATATGAAGCCCCACAAAATAGTGTTTATTCATATGGGACATCTTTTGATCAAGTTGGAATGATGCAGATAGATAGTTCACCATATGCAAAATCATCAACATCAAATACACCGGCTAAAGAACAATATTCACAATATTCATGGTTATTTGGATCAAAAAAAAGGGTTGATTAATCCTTAAAAATTAATTAGATTAAATAGAATAGTATTTATATAGTATGGCAAATCAAGACTTGACCGTTTTTCAAAAATTAACCAAAATATTTGGTTTTCAGAATAGAGGTGACCAAAATCCACCATCATTTAATTTTTCTCGAGAAGAATTACTGAAAACTGATGATCCAGTTGAATTTGAAAAGGCTAAATTACAGGCACAACAATCTCAGTTTCTTTTTGATAAGTGGGCAAAATTAGATAATTCATTATATAATCAATCCGTTTATTACGAACCGAATAGATTAGCTGCGTATTATGATTTTGAATCGATGGAATTCACTCCTGAGATTTCAGCAGCATTAGACATTTATTCTGAAGAATCAACAACAATATCTGAAAAAGGAACAATATTGAGTGTTTATTCGGAATCTACTAGAGTTAAAGATATTTTAACTGATTTATTTGAGAATAGATTAGACATCAATACTAACCTACAAATGTGGGCTAGAAACTTATGTAAGTATGGTGATAACTTTGTCTATTTAAAAAGTGATCCAGAAAAAGGTGTGATTGGTTGTCAGCAATTACCAAACATCGAAATAGAAAGATGGGAGGGAGCAAAGACTAGAACACCAAATCAGGGGGAAATAAAAATGCCAATTAGAGAATTACGTTTTAGTTGGACAAATAAAGACATGGAATTCCAATCATGGGAGGTTGCTCACTTTAGATTATTAGGTGATGATAGAAAACTTCCTTATGGTACATCTATGTTAGATAAAGTTAGAAGAATTTGGAAACAATTACTTTTAGCTGAAGATGCAATGTTAATTTATAGAACATCAAGAGCCCCAGAAAGAAGGGTGTTTAAGGTGTTTGTTGGTAACATGGATGATAAAGATATTGAAGCGTATGTACAACGTGTTGCAAGTAAATTTAAAAGAGATACTGTAGTTGATCAGAGAAATGGTCAGGTTGATATGAGATATAATCAAATGGCTATTGATCAAGATTACTTTATACCAGTTCGTGACCCAGCGGCGCCTAGTCCGATTGAGACATTAGCCGGAGCGCAGAACTTAGGTGAGATTGCCGATATTGAATATATTCAAAAGAAATTATTAGCAGCACTTCGTATACCTAAAGCATTTTTAGGTTTTGAAGAAGTTGTTGGTGACGGTAAGAATCTTGCTTTGATGGATATTCGTTTTGCAAGAACAATTAATAGAGTTCAGAAGTCATTAATTCAAGAACTAAATAAGATTGCGTTAATACACTTATATCTTTTAGGTTTAGAAGATGAGTTGGAAAACTTTACATTAGGTTTAACAAATCCATCATCTCAAGCAGATCTATTAAAGATCGAGCAATGGAAAGAAAAAGTTACTCTTTACAAAGATGCAACATCAGATCAATCTCAAGTAGGTATTCTACCAGTTTCACATACTTGGGCTAAGAAAAATATCTTAGGTATGAGCGATAATGAAGTTATTCTAGATCTTCAACAACAACGTTTGGAAAGAGCTATGGGTACTGAATTAACTAACACAGCTAAAATAATCCCAAGATCTGGTGTGTTTGATGAAGTAGATTCTAAATATGGTATTCCAGAAGAAGAACGAGCTAAAATAGATGCAGCAGGTGCAGAAGGTGGTGAAGATGGTGGTATGGGAATGCCTCCTCCAGGACCATCTGGTGGGGGTGGTGATGCAGGAGCTGAACCATTAAGTGAGAATAGAAAAATAAAAATTAACAATTTATTAGGCGAGAGTACTGATATTTCAGATTTATTTGATCTTGAGAAGGCT
>JACCDJ010509568.1_pt1 | contig 19149 bp, 17 predicted proteins | sample 7444481 | NCBI WGS metagenome assembly JACCDJ01 (sample SAMN15323435, study PRJNA562643) | freshwater metagenome | isolation source: river surface water | place: USA:Blue River Watershed | collected 2017-08-15 | reverse complement strand
GTTGCTGTTATATTTCCTGCTAAAGTTGCAGTAGCAGCATTACCAGTAGTATTTTGATTTAAAGTTGGAAAACTTGTCAAGCTTGCTGCTGAACCATTAGGGGCTAGATAATCAACACCAGAAGTTAAAGGCGCTTGAACATTTGTACCAATAACGAGCCCTAAGTTTGCTCTTGCATCTGAAGCATTAGTAGCTCCTGTTCCTCCTTTATTTAATGCTATGGCAGTTCCGCTCCAGATTCCAGTGGAAATTGTACCTAGAATAGATAAGTTAGAACTACCAGTCCAAGTACTCAAAGCAGTATTCTCAACATTACCTAATCCCACTTTTGATTTACTTATTCCTGTTGCAACTTTATCATTTGTTACAGCATCATCTTGGATCATTGCTGTATTTATTCCGTCATTAGAAACACTGAATGTTGTTATGTAATAAGGATACCCCCCTCTTCTTGTTACTCCTTGACTTATATTAGTAACTGAGCTGATACCATTACCTGCATTATATTCAATTAGATCTTCAGATCCAGCAATTCCAATACCAACTAAATCACCTTGAGCGATATTTAATTTTCTCCATGAAATAGCACCGTCAGAAACTTTCTCATTTGTTATTGCACCATCTGCTATTTTGATATTTGTTATTCCCCCATCTGCAACACCACCTGAATTTATCTGAGCATCCACATACGACTTGACTGCTTTTTGAGTAGGAAAAAGTATATCACTTGTAGCACCTGCACCTAAATCAGTTGCTGTTGATTTATTAGCTGCATCTTCTTTTGTAGCAATTGTTGATGAAAATGTTTCAGTTGAAACTTTGGAATTTAATGTTGCTGAGAAAGTAGTTGAAGATACTTTTGAATCCAATGCAGCCGAGAAAGTAGTTGAAGATACTTTTGAATCCAATGCAGCTTGGGTTGCAGTACTTATTGGCTTAGCTAAATCGGATGTGTTATCTACAGCACTCAATCCAACCATAGTTTTTGTTATACCTCCTACGGTTCCCGTAAATGTGGGCGATGCGATTGGTGCTTTTAAATCTAAATCTGTTGCACTTGCTTTTTGAGCCATGGTACTTGTAAAAGTTGCATTAGATACTTTTGTATCTAATGCTGTTTGAGTGGCAGTACTGATTGGCTTAGCTAAATCGGATGTGTTATCAACATTTGCGAGTCCAACACCTGCTTTATCAATTGCCAAGGCTGTTTTTAATGCACCTAAACTATTAACACCAGTACCCCCTTTGTCAACAGGTAAAATGCCGATAATCTTTTCTGCCTCTACGCTATTTGCAAATTGAGCATAAGCGACACTTTGAAATTGTGTAGTACCTAGCAATATAAAATTATTGCCTGCTGTAACGTCCATTTCAATCTTTAAAAATTTTGGACTATTCTTCCAATTAATAGCACTAAAATTTCCAACTGAACTTAAAGCATCTTGATCTCCAATGACCACAGAAAATAAACCTTGTGCATTGGTAGTCACTTTCCTAATTTCAGAATATTCAGTAGTTCCAGTTGCAGAACCTTGTAGAATACTTAATCTTAAACTAATAGCTTGAGAAGCCAATATAATATTATTATTTCGTGCAACACCTTGAAAATTTAAGCCAGATTGTGCATTTAAGCCAACTGCGAATAAAAGTAAAATTGAAACGAAAATAGATTGAAACTTGATCTGCATAAATATTGAACTTTGAAATATGAATTGATGTGGATGTTTAATTAAAAAAATTACAACTTGATAATTTTATAAACGCCCTTTTGGAGTATACCTGAAATTGGTTTGAAATAAACTACGACGTAATAAATTCCCGATGCGTAAGGCTCTAATTGTATCCTTGTTTGATAAACACTAAATATTGAACCTTGCTCTTTGTTAAGTAAGACCTTAGATTTTGAATCCAGTAGTTGAAAATTTAAACTTCCTAATTGGCTGAAATTTGCTTTAAAATCAAGATAATTCGTTGTTGGATTAGGCCCAATGATCACTTGATTCCCAAAGACCTTCGGTCCATATTCATTAATAGAGGTGACTACATTGGATAAGGGTTGTAAAACCCCTGTTGTAAGTAAAATTGTGTTGGTGGAAAAACTTCCAATTGAAACAGATTCTCCGATACTCCATTCAAAGCCTCCAATAAATCCCCCCCCATTATTGAAGGTAGCAGGGGTAATTGATTGGGCAATTGAATGATTTGATATTAAAAAAAATAATAATGCAAATATATTGAACTTTGAAAAAGGGAAAATCATTGTGTTTAAAGCATAAGATTATGGACTAAAATAAACATAAACAAACTGTATTAAACAAATAAGTTAATTATTGAGTGTCCATTTATGTATTTGGACACAATAAAATAGAAAATAACCTATTCTCAAGTCACATTGGATTGTTTTATACTTTGAAAATACTCCGTTGGTGTCACATTATACAATTTCTTAAATGACTTATAAAAGCCACTTTTACTCATAAATCCTGCTTCCATTGCTGCAGATTCTATGGTGAAATTATCAAGATAATCATTATTGAAAATGTTTATAACATATTTTATCCTATACTGATTCACAAAATCAGTAAAACGACAATTATAATAATTATTCAATATATAAGATAAATCTCTAATGGGTAAATCGAGGGATGCTGCTACTTGAACTAAGGATAAATCTTTATTTAAATAGGGCTTTTGATCCTCAAAAAATTGATTAATTTTTTGGATTTGACTTGAGTAATCTTCCTCAATAAATGGGATTTTACTTGTCTCTTCTGTCATGATATTAGTCTCTACATCCTTGTACTTAATAAATGGTAATCCATTCAAAACATTAGGATGGATTAACAAATAACTACTTATGACAAAAAAACAGACTGAACTAATAATCAATGGTAAAAGACTAACAAAACCTAAATTGTTAAACAGTGAAACTTTAGAAAGAAAAATCAATGCAATGATAATAATAGCAACCACATTAGCAGTACAAGTCCATGTGTATATTTTTAACCAGCTCAAAATTTCTTGTATTTGATTTTCAACTTGAACAATTTTAAAATGTTTTTTATATTTTATAATTAAGCGCCACTGTGCTGTTGTATAAGCCATTAATAATAAAATTCTTGCAGTATTTGTTAGATACTCTGGAATGATACCTGCTTGATACGTAAATGAAAGATCTAGATTGTTTAAAATCAATTGTATGATTTTAGTTTTCTCTTCTATTGGCATGATATAAAAAGGAAGATAATTAACAAAAACAACAATAAAAGGTACAATATGTACAAGATCTCTTAATTGGATTCGTTTTTCATTATATAAAACTGCCCTTGTGTATAAATAAGATAAAGGCGGTAAGGCAAAAGCCAATGGTGCTGCAGTTTTGAATAGATAAGGTACTTGGATTATTAAATTGTAATGAAGCAATAAGTAAATGAGTACATTCCAAGACGTAAATACCACTACAAAAGATAAAAGATAATCAGCATATGCTTTTAATGCATCTCTCTTTAATATTAATATATAAACTGTGAGTAATGCGCTAAATAAACTTCCTAAAAATAATACTTGAAACATGTTTAAAGATAAGTACTTTAAAGTTAATTTAATCCTTCCCTGCTACCACAATCACAATCTCCCCTTTCACTTGCTTGGATGTAAAATGAAGAATTAAATTTTCAAGGCTATCGGTGATGTTTTCTTCAAACATTTTTGTGAGCTCTCTACTCACAGCTGCTTTACGATCGGCGCCAAAAGTAGTAGCAAATAATTCGAGTGTTTTAACCAAACGCATAGGACTCTCATAAAAGATCATGGTGCGTTCTTCGTTCGCTAACGCATCCATTAAAGTCTTTTTACCTTTCTTTAAAGGTATAAAACCTTCGAAAGTAAATCTGTTTGTAGGTAGGCCACTGTTCACTAAAGCCGGGACAAATGCGGTGGCTCCTGGGAGGCTTGTCACTGGAACTCCCGCTGCCTTGCATGCACGAACCAGTAAAAATGCCGGATCAGAAATACCTGGCGTACCTGCATCTGTTATGAGTGCTATATTTTTCCCTGCCATCAATTGCTGAACTAAGTGCTCAACAATTTTATGTTCATTGTGTTGGTGAAAGGGCGTAAGTGGTTTCTGTATTTGATAGTGCTGTAAAAGCTTAGAGGAAGTTCTTGTATCCTCACATAAAATAAAATCTACAGACTGTAGTGTCTCTACTGCTCTAAAAGTAAAATCTTTTAAATTACCAATGGGCGTAGGAACTAAATATAACATGGTGTTTAATTTCTGCAGTCAATTATAAAACGACTACTTCAAAATACTCCATCACTGCGTTTGCTAACAATTGCTTACTTGCCTCTGTTGCTAAAGCTACAGCAGCAGCTTCATCCACAGCTTCAATTTGTAAATTGATATTCTTACCAACACGAACATCTTGTATTCCTGATAAACCTAAATTATGTAACCCACCTAAAACTGCTTTTCCTTGAGGATCTAATAAATCCTTCAATGGCATTACTTTGATTTGAACTTGAAATAACATACTAATATTATTGTTGGGTGATTGTTTTTGGATAGATCAAAGATACTAAGCAATAGCCAATAAAGCCAAATGGAATTGCATACCATTTAAAAAAGATAGCAGACACCAAAACTTCCAATACTAAAAAACTTAGAGGTATTATTAAATTCTTCTTCCCTGATAAGCTTTTAAGTGCTAGCATTGGCCTTGTCATAACCATCAAATAACTTACGATCAAGATATAGGCATACCAAAAAAACGGACTTAACAATACTTTCGAAATGATCCCGAAAGAGGGTTGCCAATAAATTAATGGGAAAGCGGCAGTCAATAAGCCAATCATTGGAATAGGCACACCCTTAAAATAAGTAGACTGGGTTTGGTCTAAGTTAAATCTAGCTAATCTGTAAGCCCCTGCCATTGGAATAATAAATGCTGGGACAAATAAAAGACTACTTGTTGAAAGTGCGTTCACATCGTTCGCTAAGGATAATCTTAAAAATTGATAAACAATACATGCTGGAGCAACCCCAAAACTTACCACGTCGGCTAAAGAATCTAATTGCTTTCCCATCTCAGAAGATACTTTCAATAACCTTGCAACAAAGCCATCAAAAAAATCAACTACAGCTGCTATTCCTATGAACAAGCTTGCCATAAATAACTTTTCTGGTATTTCAATTAACATTTCACCCGAATCTGAAATCGTAGCAATCGTGCCAAATTGGAAACAACTAACAATTGCTAAGCATCCAAAAAGCAAGTTAAGCAGGGTGATGATATTTGGTATTTGTTGACGCATGAATAAGTTGATTATTTCTTTTTCTTCATTAAAGCTTCAATTTCATCGGCTTTGATTGGAATGTTCTTAAATAAATCTTGGTTCCCTTTTGATGTAATCCAAACATTATTTTCAATGCGCACACCCATTTGCTCCTCTTTAATATAAATGCCTGGCTCTACTGTAAAAACCATCCCTGCTTGGATTGGAGCCGTCCTTGTACCTAAATCATGTACATCAATACCTAAATGATGCGAAATGCCATGGTATAAATATTTTCTATAAGCTCTATTTTCTGCATCCTCATTTTTAATATCCGCTTTAGACAATAATCCTATTTTCAGGAATTGCTTTGTAGCTTCTTCTCCAACTTTATCGGTATAATTTAATATGCTAATGCCTGGTTTTAAAATTGATTTCGCATAGTCATGTAAATGCAAACAAGCATTATACACTTCTTTTTGTCTCTTGGTGAATTTACCATTAACAGGTACTGTTCTTGTTAAATCTGCATTGTATCCGCCATACGCAGCACCAAAATCCATTAAGATTAATTCTCCGTCCTTACAAACATTATTGTTACTTGTGTAATGCAAAGTTCTAGCGTTATCACCACTTGCTAAAATACTATGGTAAGCAACCCCTGTGGCTTTTTGGCTTAAAAAAGAATGGTAAATTTCTGCTTCAATTTCATATTCGTGCACACCTGGCTGAATAAAATTCAACAACCTTCTAAATGCAGTTTCTGTAATATCAATCGCTTTTTGAATCACTACCACTTCTTGCTTCGTCTTCACTGCCCTTAATGCTTTCATAATTTTAGCAGCACGTAAATATTGATGTAAAGGATAACGAGATTGCATCTCATCAATAAAACGATATTCATTGGTTCGAACTAAATTATTCTTACGATCATTCTCATTAGAATCTAAATAAATTGCATCCGCCAAATGTATCCATCCTTGCAACATCGCATCCAATGTATCCAACCATACAATGGTTTTCATTCCAGAAATCGCAGTGGCTTCATTTGCTCTTAATCGCTTACCATCCCAGATCTCTTTTAACTCTTGTGGTCGTACTAAAACCAATACTTCTCTATATTTTGGATCTGGATTGTCTGGGAATAAAACCACCATCGTCCCTTCTTGCTCGATACCAGTCAACCAATATAAATCTGAATTTTGAACAAAACCATGCAATGCATCTCCATTGCTTGGGAATTCATCATTGCTTACAAAAACAGCAATGCTATTTTTCTGCATTTGACTAACAAAACGTTTTCTGTTTTGAATAAAAATGGTTGGGTCTAAAGGATCGTATTTCATAAAAGATGGTATTTTATTTTTTTATTTCAGCCTTGCTTGTAGTGGAAGCAAGATACTTAAAAAGGTTGGGCTTAGGCAATCTTACCCCATCCAATTTTTGTTTTTTGTGTTTGTAAAAAGCTACGAATAGCCAAATGTTCTGGCAGGGTTAAATTGGGATCCCGCTCACAAATTGCTGCAGCAGCTTCCTTGGCTATTTCCATTGTAGGACGATCATTGATCAAACTAGCCAGTTTAAAATTCAGTGCCCCACTTTGCCTAGTACCGTCTATGTCTCCCGGCCCCCTTATCTCTAAATCTTTTTCTGCGATCACAAAGCCATCATTCGTGTCACACATTATTTTTAAGCGCTCTCTAGCTTCCCTACTTGCTTTCACACTACTCAATAAAATACAATAACTCTGCTCAGATCCTCTACCCACCCTACCTCTTAATTGATGCAATTGTGATAACCCAAATTTCTCTGCACTCTCTATCACCATCACCGATGCATTGGGCACATTCACCCCTACTTCTATAACAGTTGTGCCTACCAAAATTTGAGTATCCCCAGATTTAAATCGATTCATGTTCTCCGATTTTAAATCATTGGGCATCTTGCCATGTACCATACTTATTTTGTAAGTTGGCTCAGGGAAAAAACTTTTAACTTGTTCATAGCCTTGCATTAAATCCTCATAGCTCATCTTTTCACTCTCTTCAATCAAAGGATATACATAATAAGCTTGTCGTCCTTTTTGTATTTCTGTTTTTACAAAATCCATCACACTAGCACGCGATGTTTCATAACGATGCACGGTTTTAATAGGTTGTCTTCCTGGTGGCAACTCATCCATGATACTATAATCCAAATCTCCGTAAGCCGTCATGGCCAAGGTTCTTGGAATAGGCGTGGCGGTCATCACCAACACATGCGGAGGGATGGAAGCTTTTTTCCAAAGTTTAGATCTTTGCTCAACTCCAAATCGATGTTGTTCATCAATGACTGCTAAACCTAGCTTTTTAAATTGAACCGGATCCTCAATCAACGCATGCGTTCCTACTACAAAATGTATCGTATCTTCTGCCAATCCTTTTAATATTCTTCTGCGTTCTGCAACTTTTGTGCTTCCTGTAAGAATAGCAACTTCGACCGGCATTTCTTTTAATAATTCAGTTAAGCTAGCATAATGTTGTTGTGCTAAAATTTCTGTAGGTGCCATTAAACAACTTTGAAATCCATTGTCTGCTGCAATCAACATCGCCATTAATGCAATCATAGTCTTGCCACTTCCTACATCTCCTTGCAACAATCGATTCATTTGATACCCCTTTGCAACATCCTGTCTAATTTCTTTAATGACTCTTTTTTGCGCTCCTGTTAATTCAAAAGGCAAGTAATTGTTATAAAAAGTATTAAAGTAATCGCCTACTTTTTCAAAGACCTGCCCCTTACTATTCTTATGTCGGTCTATTTTAATTAAGTTCAACCTTATTTGTGCAATAAATAACTCTTCAAATATTAATCTTGATAAAGCTTTTTTATAATGTGCTTGACTGGCTGGAAAATGTATTTGTCTAAATGCTTCCCATCTTCCCATCCTATCCACCAACAAATGCGCAGGTAAGTTCTCCGGCAAATCTCTTTCACTAATTTGTTGAAATAAGACTTGGGTTAATTTGCCAATTTGTTTTCCATTTAACCCTCTTGCTTTTAATTTTTCTGTAGAGCCATAAACAGGTTCAAGTAAAGATTTCTGAGCCATGGCTTGTGCTACAAAAGGCTCTATTTCAGGATGAACAATCTGAGGTTTCCCATTGAAAAAGCCCAGTCTACCAAAGACTAAATAGGTTTGACCCTCTACTAAGTTCTTTTGAACGTATTGAATACCCTGAAACCATGCCAATTCCAAATTGCCCGATTCGTCCCTTAATTGTGCCACCATCCTTTTAGAACGCTTTTCACCAATTGTATGAAAGCCCAACAATACCCCTTTTACTTGGACAAAGTCCATTTCTGGGGTTAAATGACTAATAGGTGTAAGCTTTGTCTTGTCTACATGTCGATGGGGGAAATGTTGCAATAAATCGCCAAAAGTATAGATACTAAGCTCTTTTTTAAGCAATTCAGCCCTCATAGGGCCTACACCCTTTAGGTATTCAATAGGACTGGATAAGAGAGAAGCTAGGCTCAAGCGATTTTTTTTAGATTCAGAGCAAATATCCCAAAAAGATGGCAAAAAATGGGATTGCGATTCATTATCTTCGCACAGCTATGGAAAAGGAAATCGTATTGAGTGGAATAAGGCCTACCGGGTTCTTACATTTAGGAAATTATTTTGGTGCGATGCGTAATTATGTGCGCATGCAAGATGAATATAATTGCTATTTTTTTGTTGCCAATTGGCATAGTTTAACAACCCATCCTGACACTAAAACTTTACAAGAAAGTGTGTTGCGTGTTGTGGCAGAAAATATCGCATGTGGATTAGATCCAGAAAAAGTGTCTTTATATGTTCAAAGTGATGTGCCTGAAATTGCCGAACTCTATTTGTATTTAAACATGTTGGCTTATAAAGGAGAACTTGAAAAGACAACTACCTTCAAGGATAAAGTAAGAATGCAGCCTGAGAACGTGAATGCAGGTTTGTTAACTTATCCTGTGTTACAAGCAGCAGATATCTTAATCCATCGTGCAGTAAAAGTGCCTGTTGGAAAAGACCAGGAACAAAACCTAGAGATGGCAAGAAATTTTGCCGAAAGATTCAACCATCGTTACGGCGAGACCTTCCCACTACCTTATGCTTTTAATTACAACAGCGAGTTGGTTAAAATCATGGGATTGGATGGCAATGGCAAAATGAGTAAGAGTGAGAATCAAATGACCACTTTGTTTTTAGCAGATGAAGATGATTTGATTCGTAAAAAAGTGATGAAGGCAAAAACAGATCAAGGGCCTTTAACACCCAATTCCACAAAACCAGATTATATCCAAAACCTATTTACCTTGATGGGCTTGGTAAGTTCAGCCGACACGGTGAAAAAATTCGAAGATGATTTCAATAATAGTTCAGAAGGCAATTGCATTATTCGTTATGGTGATATGAAAAAACAATTGGCAGAAGATATGGTTCAATTCATCAACCCTATTCGTACAAAAGCAGCCGATTTACAAAACAACAAAGAATTACTTTTAAAAATTATTCATCAAGGTGCTGACAAGGCGAGAGCAAGTGCTTCAGCAACTTTAACTACTGTGAGAAAAGCAGTAGGCATGGAATACCTATAAATTCAATCCTTCAAATTTTAACTACACTTATAAGATTATGGCAAAAGCAGCAATTAAAAAACCAAAGCACGTAGCAATCGCTGGTAATATTGGTGTTGGCAAAACAACTCTAACTGAGTTATTAAGCAAGCACTACCGTTGGATACCTCAGTTTGAAGACGTGGACCATAATCCATACTTGAATGACTTCTATGATGATATGCCAAGATGGAGTTTCAATTTACAGATCTATTTTTTACATGGCAGATTGAATCAGATTTTAGAGATTCAAAAAGGCACTGAAACAATCATTCAAGATAGAACCATCTATGAAGATGCTAATATTTTCGCACCCAACTTACACGAGATGGGTTTAATGAGCAAGCGTGATTTTGATAATTACTATGGCTTTTTTAATACCATCAAATCGATGGTGCAACCTCCAGATTTATTAATTTATTTGAAAGCTTCTGTCCCTACCCTCGTTTCTCAAATTCAAAAAAGAGGCAGAGAATATGAAGAAAATATTCGTTTAGACTATTTAAAAAGATTAAATGACTATTACAATAAATGGATTGACAATTATACTGAAGGTCCTTTATTGGTCATTGACTGCGACAAAATCAAGTTCGGAGAATCCGAAGAAGATTTAGGTCATATCATCAGTAAAGTGGATAGTACTTTGTATGGATTGTTTTAATAGATTTTTGATTTCAATTTTAACGCTAGATAGATGCAACAAATAACACCAGAAATTCTTGAAAAAATAAAATCAATTGTTGGTGCAGAATTCGTTTTCACAGACGAAGAAAGTTTTGAAAAATACGGCAAAGACCACACCGAACGTTTGCATTTTAATCCTTCGGTAGTTGTAAAACCAAGAACCCCTGAAGAAATAAGTGCGTTGATGAAATTAGCCAACACGCATTTAATACCAGTAACCCCAAGAGGTGCTGGCACAGGATTAAGTGGTGGCGCACTTCCTCATTTAGGCGGATTGGTAATTGCTATGGAGCGTTTTAATACCATATTAGAAATAGACGAAAGAAATTTACAAGTAACGACTGAGCCAGGTGTAATTACAGAAATGTTGCAAGATGCGGTTAAAGAAAAAGGCTTGTTTTATCCTCCTGACCCTGCTAGCAAAGGCAGTTGTTTTATAGGGGGAAATATTTCAGAGAATTCAGGTGGCCCTAAGGCTGTAAAATATGGCGTTGTAAAGGATTATGTTTTAAACTTAGAAGTAGTGCTTCCAAATGGGGAAATTATTTGGACAGGTTCGAATATTTTAAAAAATGCAACTGGCTATAATATTACACAACTAATTGTAGGGAGCGAAGGTACATTGGGTATTGTGACTAAAATAGTACTTAGATTAATCCCGCATCCTAAGTTTGATCTATTGATGCTTGCTCCATTCAATAGTTTAGAAAAAGCAAGTGAAGCAGTGAGTGCAATCTTTAGAGCAGGTATTACACCAAGTGCGATGGAGTTAATGGAAATAGATGCAATAACACTTGCCTCAAAAATTTTAGACAGTACTGCAATACCACTAACCGAAAATTTAGCAGCCCATTTAATCATTGAGGTAGATGGTAATAATATGGAAGTATTGATGGGTGAAATGGAAGCCATTTCCGAAGTACTTGCGCAATTTGATGCAGGAGAATTGTTTTTTGCAGATGATGCCCAACAAAAAAATGAACTTTGGAAAATAAGACGTAAAGCCAATGAAGCGGCTGTGATGGCAGGTTATACGATTGAGGAAGATACAGTCGTACCAAGAGCTGAATTGCCTAAATTAATTAAAGGCGCCAAAGCGCTAGGTGCACAAAATGGTTTTAAAGTAGTGTGTTATGGTCATGCTGGAGATGGAAATTTACACATTAGGATCAACCACCCTACTATTAAAAATAGTCATGGCAACCAAGAAATGACGACCATCTTGAAAGAATTATTTGTTTTGGTTCATAGTTTAGGCGGAACAATTAGCGGAGAACATGGTATTGGATTAATCCAAAAACCATATATGCAAGTTGTATTTAATAACGCATCATTGGAGATTATGCGTGGCATCAAAAAAACTTTTGATCCAAATAATATTTTAAACGCAGGTAAAATATTTGATTTATCCTAATGAAGAAGAAATTTTTATTTTCAGTTTTAATACTTGTAGGTTGTACAAATTTCTTGCAAGCGCAAGACATCGTAAAAACAACACCACTATTAGACGAGCGTCCAATATTTATTGGTGGCAATCTAATTTTTGGTGGCGGTTCTGGCTGGTTTCAGCTTGGTGTAAATCCTGAAGTAAACAAAAGTGTCAATGAATGGTTGGATATTGGTGGCGCAATGAATCTTTTATATTCCGCATCTAATCCAAATTTTACTTCGAGTTCAAGAACTAGAAGTTTTCAGTTTGGCATGGGTAGTTTTGTTAGGATCTGGCCTGCTGACAGAGTCTTTTTACAATTACAACCAGAATACAACTGGACTTGGACGAATATGAAAGATATGAGCACCAATAGTGAAACCTCAGGTGCATCAAGAAGTATACGTTTTGGAGCAGAAAGTATCTTAGCTGGTGTTGGATATGGAAGTCGATCAGAAAATGGGATGACTTATTTTACTTTAATGATTGATCTATTAAAAAACCCAAACTCACCCTACAGAGATGGATACAATCGTGCAGACCCATTTGTGAAAGCAGGATTTGCTTTCCCTATTCGCTCCAAGCGTTAATCGTTTCCATAACTTCTTGCGCATCTTTTGCAACAATGATTCTTGTTTTCCAATCCTCATACATGAATCCCTCAGCATGCATATGATCCATTAAAGCAATTAAGGGCGTGTAAAACCCTTCCCAATTTAAAATAATCACTTTCTTTTGATGGATATTTAAATTATTCCAAGTCAACATTTCAAATAATTCATCCATTGTTCCCATGCCACCTGGCAAAATGATTGCGACATCTGCTTTATCATATAAAATCTTTTTACGATCATGCATGGTTTCAGTTACAATCAATTCCGTCAATCCTTCATGCTGTGCCTCCCATTCTAAAAGTAGCTTGGGCATAATCCCTAATACCTTACCATGATTATCCAAAACAGCATCCGCTATTGCGCCCATAATCCCTTTACCACCGCCACCATAAACCAGCTGAATACCATTTTTCCCTAAGGCTGCCCCTAATTCAATTGCTTGTTGAGTGAATCCTGGTTTATTTCCTGATTTTGAACCGCAAAAAACGGTGACAGATTGTATTTTCATATGCTAGAATTAATTAAGATCAACCACAAAATAGTCAAAAAAGTCAAAGATTCTCACTACTTTGCTTCATCAAAATGACAAAAAAGAAACTATGAGCGCAACGACCCTTTTTATATTCGTAATTCTTTATTTTTTAGTACTCTTAGGTGTAGCTAAAATTACAGGTAAGAATAGTAACAATATGTCTTTTTTCATTGGCAACAAAAACAGCAATTGGATGCTGGTTGCATTTGGAATGATTGGCACTTCTCTTAGTGGTGTTACTTTTGTTAGTGTACCTGGCGCAGTAGGTAAAGATGCTTTTCATTATTTACAAATAACATTGGGTTATTTAATTGGATACTTCGCGATTGCCTATGTGTTACTTCCCATTTACTATAGACTAAATCTAACTTCAATCTATAATTACTTAGAAACAAGATTAGGATTTGGTGCATATAAAACTGGCGCATCTTTCTTTATTTTATCTAGAACATTAGGGGCTACTGCTAGATTGTATTTAGTCGTAAAAATCTTACAATATTTTATCCTAGACAATTTGCATGTTCCTTTCTGGGCAACAACTCTAGTGATTTTGATAATGATCTTATTGTATACCTATGAAGGTGGGGTAAAAACAATTGTTTGGACTGACACACTTCAGACTTCAGGAATGTTAATGGGCTTAATTATTTGTAGTATTTATATTTTATCTAAATTAGACTTATCTGTATTTGAAGGGTTAAAAGCCATGGGTAATCAAGCAATTGCAAATAATCCTTCCACTCATTTATCAGATGTTTTTAGCATGGATGTGAATAGCAAATCCTTCTTCTTGAAACAAATTATTGGGGGCGCATTTGTTACCTTAACCATGACTGGATTAGACCAAGAAATGATGCAAAAAAATATATCTGTAAAGAATTTAAAAGATGCGCAAAAGAATATGGTGACCATTGGATTTACGATGTTAATTGCGATTAGCTTATTTCTTTATTTAGGTGGCTTATTGCATTTATATGCCGTACAAAATAATATCACTGCAACAGGCGATGATTTATTTCCAACTTTGGCATTGAACCATATGCCACCCTATTTATCTATCATTTTTATTCTTGCATTGATCTCTGCATTATTCCCTAGTGCGGATGGTGCGATTACTGCTTTAACTTCTAGTTTCTGTATTGATATTCTAGGATTACAGAGAAATAAAAATTGGTCAGAAGCGCAACAAAAGAAAATTAGACAAAGAACCCATTTGAGCTTCGCATTAATCTTCTTAATTATGGTGATGGTATTCAAATGGATTGATAATAAAAGCACCATTGACTTATTGTTAAAAATTGCCTCCTACACTTATGGCCCATTATTAGGCCTATTCGCTTTTGGCATTTTAACCAAAAGAAGTATCAAAAATGCCTTGGTCCCATTCATATGCATCCTTGCACCAATCTTGTGCTTAGTATTGGACTATTTCCAAGCTGAATTATTTGGTGAATTCCGAATTGGACAGGAACTATTGATCATCAATGGTCTTATTACTTTTATAGGATTATGGCTTATTTCAAGCGCTAATAGCGAAAAAAATTAGACATTTGCAGCATGGATTTTATACAACCTGCTGCCAATGACTATGTTGAGCAGTTTAGTGATGCTACGCCGGCCTATTTAAGGTCTATGTATGAAGCAACTAAACTATCCCACCCTCATGCTCATTTGCAAAGTAATTGGAATCAAGGTGGCTTTTTAAGCTTTTTTAGTAAACTTCTGTCACCAAAGTATATACTTGAAATTGGGACATTTACTGGGTTTAGTACTTTATGCTTAGCAGAGGGTTTAAATTCAGCAGGCTATATTCATACTATTGAACTTAGGGCCGAAGATGCCAATTCTGCCAGAACCCATTTTGACGCAAGCAAATTTGGTCCTCAAATAATCTCTCATATTGGAGATGCTAAATCAATTCTGCCCACCTTAACTGAAAAATGGGACCTTGTATTTATAGACGCAGATAAAACAGGATATATTGACTATGTTAATTTAGTCCTCCCAATGCTTTCAGAAAAGGGGGTAATTATTGCAGACAATGTTTTATTCCATGGACAAGTTTTTGAAGAAAATAGGAAAGGGAAAAATGCATTGGCGATTCATGCATTCAATGAATTTATTTTAGCTCACCCTGAACTTGAAAAAATCATGTTAACAGTAAGAGATGGCTTAACCTTGATTAGAAAAAAATAATATGAAACAACAATTATTGATACCTGTTTTTATTTTATTTACTACCATCAATGGATGGTCGCAAAACAATAAGACTACGATTGACTATATAGAACAGTACAAAGCCATTGCTATGAAAGAGATGAAGCGTACTGGCGTTCCTGCTTCTATCACACTAGCCCAAGCCATTGTTGAATCAAATAGTGGGGAGAGTAATTTGGCAAAAAATCATAATAATCATTTTGGAATAAAGTGCAAGGCTGATTGGACAGGCGCTAAAACTTACCAGGACGATGATTCAAAACAAGAATGTTTTAGGGCTTATGAATCTGCAGAACAATCATTTAAGGATCATTCTAATTTCTTAAAAAACAGACCAAATTATGTAGCTCTATTTTTATTAGACCCAGTTGACGACACAGCATGGGCTTATGGATTAAAGAAAGCCGGATATGCAACCGCAAGCGACTACCCAAAGAAACTTTTAAAAATTATTGACGACTATGAATTAGCACAATATAATTTTCCAGAACTTGCAAATGAAATCGAATCCGACGAGCAAGAAGAAAACGTCAAGACGCTTGTTGATACACCCGTAAATAAGTCAGTTACTGATACAAACGTTTTCAAAGTAATTGCTGATACCCCTGTAAATAAGACAGTTACCGACACCCCCGTTTTCAAAACAATTATGGATACACCCGTTTTGAAGACAATTGCTGATTCAAATAGAAAATTGGTTATTGATGAACCGAAAACCTTAAATAAACCAGTAGGAATAACCTCATTGAATACAACAAATAATGCTACCCCATTGCCTTCAAAACAATTGGTTATTGAAAAAATAGCACCCTCTGAAACAATCAAAAAAGAAAATATAGAGACACCAATTAGCAAACCAGTTGAGAATTCTGAAACAACCTACAATTACCCAGAAGGAAGATTTAGGATTAATCAGGTTCCTGCTATACTTGGCAGAAAAAATAGATCCTATGTAGAAATAGCCATTCAATATAATATCCCATTGTATAAATTATTTGAATACAATGAAATCAAAGAGGCCATTCTATTAGAAAGAGATCAATTGATTTTTCTAGCTGCCAAAAAGAAAGAAGGCGCAACTTCTTTTCATATGGTAAAAAACAATAGCACATTACACGAGATTAGTCAATTAGAAGGAATACAACTTAGTCAGTTGAAAATTTACAACCCAAGTTTATCTGATGAGGTGAAATCAGGTACCCAAGTTTTACTTTTCAAACCGAAAGAACCAAATACCGCTATTAAAAAAGACAACTCATTGTTGTTTAACAAGAAAAAGAATTAATTTAATCCAAAACAAGTTATATGTCTACTATCCAAGTTCTAGATAAAACATTTGTACCCTACTTAGAAGAAGCAGCAATTCAGGCAAAAATTACCGAGTTAGCAGCGCAACTAAACAAAGATTACGCCGGTAAGCGTCCTTTATTTTTATCTATATTAAATGGCTCATTTTTATTTACTGCAGACTTATTCAAACAAATTACTATTGAAGCTGAAGTGAGTTTTATTAAATTAGCCTCCTATAAGGGCACTAGCTCTACGGGCAATGTCATCACTGCAATTGGTTTAGATACGAATGTTAAAGACAGGCATATCATTATACTAGAAGACATTATTGACACTGGAAAAACACTGCATCACTACTTGCCTCAGCTGGATAGCTTGCAGCCCGCATCTGTAAAAATAGCGGTCTTATTAGATAAAAAAGAAGCTTTACAATACCCAGTTAAAATTGACTATTCATGTTTCGAAATCCCCAATAAATTCGTGGTGGGTTATGGCTTAGACTATGATGGTTTAGGTAGAAATAGTAAAGACATTTACCAGCTACAAGCATAAATAAAAAAGGGACAAATTAATTTGTCCCTTTTTTGTAATCCTATTTTAAAACTTACTTAAAAGCTTCTTTTACTTTATCGTAAAAACTCTTATCCCCTTTTACAGGCTTAGGTTTAAAGTTCTCGCTTTCTTGCATTTTCTCTAAGGCTAATTTCTCTTCTTCACTCACCTCTTGTGGTGTCCAAATATTTACATGAATTAACTGGTCCCCTTTTGCATAACCTTGAACCTCTGGGAATCCCTTTCCTTTTAATCTAAATATTTTACCACTTTGTGTCCCAGCTGGTATTTTAATTTTTGCACGGCCATCAATTGTTGGCACTTCAACACTGGTTCCAAAAATTGCATCTGGAATAGTGATATATAAATCATATGCAACATTCAAACCATCTCTATGCAAAGACTCATGTGGCTCTTCTTCAATCATAATGATTAAATCTCCTGCAGATCCACCTCTTTCTCCAGCATTACCTTTACCGGACATGCTTAATTGCATACCATCTTGAACACCTGCTGGAATATCAATTGAAATAGTTTCTTCTCCATAAACCCTTCCTTCTCCTTTACAGGATGTACATTTTGCAGTAACCGTACTTCCTTCTCCATTACAGGTTGAACACGTATTTACAGTTTGCATTTGACCTAAGAAAGTATTTGTTACCTTTCTTACTTGTCCTGATCCATTACAAGTTCCGCAAGTTTGAATACTTGATTTGTCTTTCGCCCCATTTCCACCACAAGTAGTACAAAGCACATGCTTTTTTACTTTAACTTGTTTATTCACCCCATTCGCAATCTCCTCAAAATTCAATTTTAATTTAATTCTAAGATTACTTCCTCTTTGTCCTCTTGCTTTCGCACCACCTCTAGAACGACCCTGTCCGCCACCAAAAAATCCACCAAACATATCATCTCCAAACACATCTCCAAATTGGCTAAAGATATCATTCATGTCCATACCACCACCATATCCTCCATTTCCACCACCTGTGCCTGGACCGAATGCTTGATGACCAAAGCGATCATATTTCGCTTTCTTATCGGCATCACTCAATATCTCATATGCTTCCGCTGCTTCTTTAAATTTTTCTTCTGCTGCTTTATCCCCTGGATTTCTATCCGGATGAAATTGCATCGCAACTTTACGGTAGGCTTTTTTTATTTCGTCTGCAGAAGCAGATTTACTTACACCTAATACTTCGTAAAAATCTCTTTTTGACATAATGCTTTTTTTATTTACCTACCACCACTTTTGCAAAACGAATGATTTTATCGTTCAAGTAATACCCTTTTGTTACCTCGTCAATTACTTTCCCTTTTTTACTTTCATCTGGAACAGGAACTTCTGTAATTGCTTCATGTAGCTCTACATCAAAAGCTTGATCAATGCTCTCCATTGCTTTCAATCCTTTAGCATGTAATGTAGCTCTGATTTTATTGAACACTAATTGAATACCCTCTTTTTGCACTGCGATATCATCTGTCCCGTTCAATTGTTTCTCTGCACGATCACAATCATCCATTACATCCAATAAGGACACAATTACATCTTTACCCGCCGTTTGTATTAAATCGATGCGTTCTTTAGCCGTTCTTCTTTTGAAGTTTTCAAATTCTGCCATTAAACGCAAATATTTATCCTTTTGGTCTGCCAAATCAGCCTTTAATTGATCTAACTCACTTAAGGGCGTTTCCTCGGTTTCTGGTGCTGTTTCCGCCCCATTTTCAGTATCCAAGATCGTTTCCTGACCTAATTGCTCTTTTTCTTCCATAATTGTCTATTTGTACTCTAATGCACGCAAATATATTGCCAAAGCAATAAAAGAGCAAAATTGACATAAATGGCGCTTAAAATGAACAAGTTGTCACTCAATCTGTCCCTATCTTTGCCAAATGACAAAGGTTTACCTAAATAAGCGCAT
>JACCDJ010234631.1_pt1 | contig 19163 bp, 19 predicted proteins | sample 7444481 | NCBI WGS metagenome assembly JACCDJ01 (sample SAMN15323435, study PRJNA562643) | freshwater metagenome | isolation source: river surface water | place: USA:Blue River Watershed | collected 2017-08-15 | reverse complement strand
TTTTGACACCGGCGGGTCTTGCGACGCACGCACCACCTGAGCAATCTCACCAAGCCGAACAATCTGATCCCCGATGCGCAGCGGCAATCCACGCAATGCCTCTACCGATGTCAATCCCGACTCCAGACGCAGAGGGATATCGGTACGATCGGTCTGGACTGCCCCGGCGCTAAGCACAGTGTTTTGGGCCTGTGCTGCGGCAATGACCTGGGCGACGGTCAACCGATACTGCGCCAGACGTGCGCGCGAGAGCTCGACATAAAGACGCTCATCTTGCAGGCCATAGATCTCGACCTTGCCGACATCCGGCACGCGCAACAGTGCCTGCCGTGCGGTCCGCGCAAAATCACGTACATCCCGTGTGGCGTAGCCCGGTGCCGCCAACGCATAGATCACTCCGAAGGTGTCACCGAAGTCATCGTTAAAAAACGGGCCCTGCACACCTGCGGGCAGACTGCCCTGCATATCGCCCACTTTTTTACGCACGGTGGTCCAGACATGGGTGACCTCTGCCGAGGGTGAGCTGTCGCGAAGCTGAAAAATAATCGTGGACTCGCCGGGCTTGGAGTAGCTGCGAATCTTGTCGGCGTAAGGAATCTCCTGCAGCACACGCTCGATCTTGTCGGCAACCTGATCCGACATCTGCGATGCAGTTGCACCGGGCCACGCGGCCTTGATCACCATCGCACGCCAGCTAAACGGGGGGTCTTCGTCTTGGCCAAGCTGAAAATACGCCGCCACACCCATGACCAGAAGCACCACCATCAGATAGCGCACCAGCGCCGGGTGCTCCAACGCCCACAACGAAAGGTTAAACCGCGCGCGCGTCATGATGTACGGGATGCCACCCGATTAAGGCGCCAGCAATCGAACCGTCTCGCCGGCAGAAAGCACATGGGCACCCGCTGCAACGATGCGATCACCGCGTGCAACACCAGAAAGAATCTCCACTCCAAGCTCTGTCACCCGGCCTGTCGTGACATCGACGGGCTCAATCACAAACAGACCCTCTTGCGCCGGGCGCAGTCGATACACCTTCTGTCCGCCCACCACACTGGCCAGTGGCACCATGGGTCCCCCTGGGGTTGCCCGAGGCGACATCGCTGAACGCGCTGAAGCAGCAGATGAGCCCACGACCTGGATCACCATCATGGCCTGCCGCGGCACAACGGCCATGCCCGGTGCTGCGATCACGGATTCCACACGGCCGGCCGACAGCGCGCGAAGCGTAATAAAGCCAAGCGTGTCACTGGTCGCCTCGAATTTGGCACGCACCGCCTTGACCTCGGACTCACGGCGTTCAAACTCCGCCTGAGAAATAAATCCTTTCTGACGCAACTCTGCGTAACGCTGAAATGCAGACTCAGCCGCATCACGCTCAGCCTCGGCTGCCGCCAATTGCACGCGGGCAGAAGACTCGGACAAGGCCATATCGGCGGGATCAAGCCGTGCCAAGGCCTGGCCCTCGACCACAGTATCGCCAGCGCGCACGAGCACGGTCATCACACGGCCGGCCACATCAAAGGCAGGCAATGCAGGATCTTTTTCGTAGCGGACACCGGCCCGCGGGCTTTGCGATGACTCAAGCGAATCACCCACCACAAAGGCCTTCACCGTGCGGATCGGTGCGGGAGCAGGCGCCTCTCGCGAGCAGCCCTGCATAACAGTCGCACTGACGAGCAACGCCGCCATCACACCCCAACGGCGCGCCCCACGCAAGACCCGAGCAGACCCCATCATGCCCACACACCGGACAACGTGAATCGCGCAGCAGCAGCTATCACCAACACGCTCTAATCCTTCCGAACATAGCGCACAAACCGATACCGAAGCCCACCCTGCTCACTGACCTGGGGATCACCCTCGTGGCAGACCCACTGATCGTCGTGAATCTCAGGAAAAAATGCATCACCCGTCACGTCCAGATCCACCTGCGTAATGTCCAACGCATCGGCCATGGGAAGCGTGGCCTCATAAAGCTGCGCCCCACCAATCACATACACCGGCGCATCAGTAGCTGCATGGCCTGCGATCGCGGATTCAAGATCCTGCAACGCGTGGATCACACGCACATGGGCGCCGCATTGCGCCGCCTGGGCCATGACCGCGGCCGACGGCTGCCACTCACGATTGCGGCTCAGCACCACCGAGAGCCGGTTGGGAAGCGGCTTACCCAGACGATCCACAATCGAATCAAATGTTTTCCGGCCCATCACCACCACGTTGCCCGTGGTCAGTGCCTTAAACCGCTTCAGATCTTCCGGAAGATGCCAGGGCAACTGATTGTCGATCCCAATCACACGGTGATGTGCAACTGCGGCAAGCAAGACCAGATGCATACGAGCCAATCCTCTTTCGCGTGGCAGCGTTCAGACCGCCACCGGCGCCTTGATGTGCGGGTGACACTGGTAGCCCACGATTTCGAAATCTTCAAATTGATAGTCAAAGATGCTCGGCGGCTTGCGGCGAATGTTTAAGGTCGGCAGCGGAAACGGCGTGCGCGAAAGCTGCTCGGCGGCCTGCTCCAGGTGATTCGAATACAGGTGGCAGTCACCCCCTGTCCAGATGAAATCACCGGCTTCAAGATCACACTGCTGGGCCACCATGTGGGTCAGCAAGGCATAGCTGGCGATGTTGAACGGAACCCCCAAGAAAATGTCAGCACTACGCTGATAGAGCTGACACGAGAGCCGGCCCTGCGCCACATAAAACTGAAAGAGCGCATGGCATGGGGCCAGGGCCATCTCCGGGATCTGGGCCACATTCCAGGCCGACACAATCAGTCGCCGCGAATCGGGCGTGGTGCGAATGTCACGAATCAATTGGCTGATCTGATCCACCGCCGCATTCGGGTTCTCCGGTGTGGGCGCCGGCCAGCTACGCCACTGTCGGCCATAGACCGGACCAAGCTCGCCATCGTCACGGGCCCACTCGTCCCAGATGCTCACGCCCTTTTCCTGCAGCGGACGTACGTTGGATGAGCCACTTAAAAACCAAAGCAATTCATGGATGATTGATTTGGTATGAAGCTTTTTGGTGGTGACCATCGGAAAGCCTTCGGACAGATCAAATCGCATCTGCCATCCAAAGACCGAACGCGTGCCTGTACCGGTGCGATCTGTTTTCTCCGCACCGTGCTCCATCACATGCCGCATCAAATCGAGATAGGCCTTCATGGCGCTACACCACCCTTACCATGGCCCGTTTATCGGTGCGTGGCTGCATACGGCCAATCACGCGCGCACTCTGAAATCCGTGTGACTCAAACTGGCCCAACACCTGATTCACTGCATCGGGGGCCACACAGGCCAACAAGCCCCCACTGGTCTGGGGGTCCGTGATCAGCGTCTGTACCGATGCGGCTACGCCCGAGGCCACGTGCACATCGTGGCCATAGCTCTCCCAGTTCCGCGTCGATGCACCCGTAAAAAAGCCCTGGCTGATCAACGACTCCACGCCAGGCAGTATCGGCAGCTTAGTCATGTCAATCACCGCATCCAGATGCGATCCACGGGCGATCTCCAATAGATGCCCAGCCAGCCCAAACCCGGTGACATCGGTCAATGCGTGCACGCCAGGGTGCTGGCCCAGTTCGGCGCCCACAGTGTTCAACATGGTCGTCGAGTTCACCATCTCGGCGTAATGCTCGGGCGAAAGCTTTTCTTTTTTCAAGGCAGCCGAGTACACGCCCACACCCAGCGCCTTGCCCAGAATCACAACATCGCCTTCCCGGGCATCGCGATTGCGGCGAATGTGATCGGGATGGGCCAACCCCAGGGCCACCAGGCCATAGATCGGCTCAACAGAATCAATGGTGTGGCCGCCCGCAATCGGAATGCCGGCCTTGGCACAGACATCGTGGCCGCCACGCAGAATCTGGCCAATCGTGTCTTTGGATAAAACATTGACCGGCATGCCCACGATGGCCAAGGCGAAGATGGGTTTAGCGCCCATGGCATAGATATCCGAAATCGCATTGGTTGCAGCGATGCGGCCAAAGTCATAGGGATCATCCACCACCGGCATAAAAAAATCAGTCGTGGCGACCAAGGCCTGCTGATCGTTCAGCTTCCAGACTGCCGCATCGTCACTCGTCTCAGTGCCGACCAACAATTCTTTGGGCACGATGCCAGCCGGGATCTTGGCCAGAATATCGGTCAATACCGAAGGCGCAATCTTGCAGCCGCATCCGCCCCCGTGGGCCAACGACGAAAGACGAACCGGCGTAGGTGATTCGGTGCTCATGCAAACTCCTTGCTCGGCGATTCTGCCAATTTACGGACCATGCGCAGTAGCTCATCACGCTCACTTGCCGTTGCAGTAAGTCGAAGTGCCAGCTCGGGCTGGCAGCTGCGAAGTGCTTCCGAGAATGACGTGTCGGCCACAAAGCGTGTGAGCTGCTGCGCCAGCTGATCGGCATCTCCCACCGCAAACAATCCCGGATAGTCTTCACCAAGCTGCGCGCGGTGGGCCGGAATGTTCGACGCGATCACGGGCAGACGGCAGGCCACGGCCTCTGAAATCACGAGGGCCCCGCCCTCGGAGACCGACGGCTGAATCAAACAATGCACATGGGTCATGCTGCGCATGGTCTCGGCGTGGGACAGCGGACCTTCCAACAAAATGCCCGGGTACCGCCCACTCATCAGCATCAACTCCTGCATCAGCGTCTTGTCTTGATAGGAGCCCACATGGATCAGCCGAACGGGAACACGGCCTCCATCGGCGCGCCGGGCCCAGCCATCTGGAAACGCCTTGTGAAAGGCAAGAAACCCAGTACGTGGATCTTTTTCCTCGCGTATGTGGCCGGCGATCATGAACCGCACGGTCTTGCTCTGGTGCGTAATCACCGGCGCGAAGGGCTTTCGTATGGGTGAAGTCTGCAGCAGCACATGGACCTTTCCATCAAGCTCTGGCCAGCGGGCCAAAAGCTCGCGTCGTGCTTCATCTTGCAGCGTCACAATCATCGATGCCAACGTAAGGGACTGTTCAGCGCGGCCATACGCTGGGGTGCCCTTCTGCTCGGGTTTCAGCGAGACGTACAAATCTGTGCCCGTCATCACCAGCAGCACCGGAATACCTGCCCGATGAAATGCAGCAACTTCGTCGGCGGAGCGCTGCGCGTTCAGCACAATCGCCACGCAACGCTGGCCGGTCTGGATGCAGGCATCTTCGATGCCGCTGGGCTCAAAGACCTCGGCACTCACGCCCGACGATCGCAGCATCTGCGCATAGCGCGAGGCTGTGCGCCAATTGCCCATGCCCGACGCTGCCCCGAAGGGGGTCAGGATGCGAACATCGATTCGGCGTGTCATTTAGCTTGGCACGCCAACAGCAACCGTGTTGAATCCTGCATCGACATATGTAATCTCACCGGTCACGCCGGCCGACAGATCCGACAGCATGAATGCCGCGACATTGCCAACATCCTGAATCGTGACATTGCGACGCAGTGGCGACGACTGTTCGACAAAATCCAGAATCGATCCGAAGCTCTTGATGCCCGCGGCTGCCAATGTCTTGATCGGACCGGCTGAAATGCCATTCACACGAATGTTCTTCGGTCCAAGGCTCGTGGCCAGGTAGCGCACCGAGGCCTCAAGACTGGCCTTGGCCAGTCCCATGGTGTTGTAGTGGGCCACGAACTTTTCTGCACCCAAGTACGAAAGGGTCAGCATCGCGCCGCCCTGGGGGTTCATCATCGGCAGCGCGGCCTTGGCAAGCGCAGGAAAACTGTAGGCCGAGATGTCATGAGCAATACGAAAGCCCTCTCGGGTCAGCCCTTCCAGAAAATCACCCGCAATCGCCTCGCGCGGCGCAAACGCAATAGCGTGGACTAAGCCGTCCAAGGTGGACCATGACCCGCCCAGGGCGCGAAAGCAGTCATCGATCTGGCCGTCATCGGCCACATCGAGAGGAAAACACAGCTGGCTTCCGAATTCTGCCGCCATCTCCTTCACCCTGCCCTCGAACCGCTCGTTCTGATACGTGAAGGCCAGTTCAGCCCCCTGAGCATGGCAGGCCTGGGCGATACCGTAGGCAATCGATCGATTCGACAACAGACCTGTAATTAAGATGCGCTTTCCCTTGAGGAAGGCCATAGAAGCTCCTTGGACAAAGTGTGCAGATCCGGACCACTTGCCGGCTGCGCCATAGGGGCAATTCTAATCGTCCCGCCCATGCGGCTTGGTTACACTGCCCGCCATGGAAACCCCAACGTCGGCGCTCAAGGGCTTTATCGCGGCACTGCTGCTTTTGGCGGCCGGCGGCTTGATGGCAAAGGCCGAAAAGCCCGTGCGGCCTGCCGGCAACTCGGCCCCAGGGTTCGTGCACGGCATGGCCCTTGGCGACACGCCCCGGTACGGCCCGGAATTCACGCACTTTCGCTACGCCAACCCCCAGGCGCCCAAAGGCGGTGAGCTTCGGCTCTCGGCGATGGGCACGTTCGACAAATTAAATCCGTTCACCCTCAAGGGCATCGCCGCCCGGGGGGTCATGGACCTGATGTTCGAATCCCTCACGATCGGCAGCCTGGATGAACCCATGAGCACCTATGGCCTGCTGGCCAAGGAGATGCAGCTGGCCAAAGACCGGCTCTCGATCACGTTTCGGCTGCGGCCCGAGGCACGCTTCTCCAACGGCGACCCGATCACGGCTGACGATGTGAAATTTTCCTTCGACACCCTGCGCAGCAAATCTGCAAGCCCGATCTGGCGCAACTACTGGGCCGATGTCCGCGACGCCGAGGTCATCGACCCTCAGACGATCCGCTTTAACTTCCTGCGCAAAAACCGCGAGCTTCACATGATCGTAGGCGCCGTGCCCGTCTTCTCACGCAAATGGGGAGAGCAACAAGGCACACAAAAACCATTTGAACAATGGATCCAAGATCCGCCGATTGCCAGCGGCCCCTATGTGATCGAACGCGTTGATCTGGGAAAGTCGATCCGATTCAAACGCCAGGCCAGCTACTGGGCCGACGAGCACCCCACACGGAAAGGCCAATTCAATTTCGACACCATCACCTTTCGTTACTACAAAGATGAATTCGCACGCATCGAGGCCTACAAGGCTGGCGAGTTCGACTTTGTCCATGAAAACGCCGCCAAGAATTGGGCCCGCAGCTACATCGGCGCGAAATTTAATCGCGGTGAGCTGCAAAAGACCGAGCTGCCCAACTCCAACGCCCAGGGTTTGCAAGGGTTTTACTTCAATATCCGCAGGCCGCTGTTTCAAGATGTGCGGGTGCGTGAGGCCATCGGCCTAGCACTGGACTACGAGTGGATGAATCGGCAGCTCTTTTATAACCAGTACAAGCGCTCGTATTCCTATTTCACCAACACCACCATGGCGGCAACCGGCCGGCCCTCGGAGGCCGAACTCCGGCTGTTGATGCCGTTGAAAGACCGCCTCATGCCTTCGGTGTTTGACGACGTGCCGCAGCCCCCCAATACCAATGCCCCCAACTCACTGCGCGAGAATCTGCGCAAGGCCCGCAGCCTCCTGGCCCAGGCGGGCTGGACCTACCGGGATGGCGCCCTGCGCGATGCCCAGGGCAGGCCGTTCGAGTTCGAAGTGCTGCTCTCCACCCGCACCTGGGAGCGCATCATCGCGCCGTTTGCACGCAACCTGGCCAAACTGGGCATCACTGCACGGGTCCGGGTGACCGATACCTCGCTCTACAAAAAACGTCTGGATGACTACGACTACGACATGATCGTGCACTGGTATCTGTCGAGTCAGAGCCCCGGCAACGAGCTGGTGTTTCGTTTTATGAGCGATGCCGCAAAAGAACCGGGCGCCGATAACTTTATCGGTATCGCCGACCCCGTCGTGGATCAGCTCATCAACCGTTTATTGGCAGTGGAAAGCCGCGACGAGCTGATCACCGCCGCACGGGCACTTGACCGTGTGCTGCGGGCAGGCCACTACGCCATACCGCACTGGCACAACAATGCCCACCGGGTGTCGTTTCGACGGGGATTGCAAGGCCCATCCACCCTGCCCGACTACTACCACTCCGAGGATTGGGTCGTGGCCACCTGGTGGTGGGACCCTGCCACGATGCCCGCACGCGCACCACGCTCCGGAGGCACGCCATGAATCCCGCACTGCTGCGCTACATCGGCAAACGCATTGCGCTGATGATTCCTACCCTTCTGGGTATTTTGCTGATCACCTTTGCCATCATTCAGTTCGTGCCCGGCGGGCCGGTCGAGCAGATGGTGCAGATGCTAAAAGGTGACCATGCGGCCATCGGCGGTGCCACAGCATCGCTGCCCGGCGGCGCAAGCCAAGAGGTGGGCCAGTCGAGCAACATCTACCGCGGCAACCGTGGCGTGGATGCGGCCAAACTGGAAGAGATCAAGGCCCTCTACGGTTTTGACAAGCCGGTGCATGAACGCTTCATCCACATGGTGACCGGCTTTCTCACCTTTGATCTTGGAAAAAGTTTTTTTCATGACCGAAGCGTCTGGGAACTGATGAAAGATAAGCTGCCGGTGTCGATCAGCCTGGGCATCTGGACATTTCTATTGACCTACCTGATCTCGATCCCGCTGGGCATTGCCAAGGCAGTGCGCCATGGATCGCGGTTTGACCTGTGGACCAGCACCGCGATTCTGGTGGGCTATGCGATACCGGGCTTTGTGTTGGGTGTGGCGCTGCTGGTGCTGTTTGGCGGCGGAAGTTTTCTGCAGCTCTTTCCGCTGCGTGGTCTCACGTCAGACGACTGGGAAAGCTTAAGCCTGATCGGCAAGGTGCTCGATTATTTCTGGCATCTGACACTGCCCATCATCTGCATGACACTGGGCAGCTTTGCGGTCACCACGATGCTGACCAAAAACACCATGCTGGAAGAGATACGCAAGCACTACGTGCTCACCGCCCGCGCCAAAGGCCTCTCCGAGCAGACCGTGCTCTGGCGGCATGTGTTTCGCAATGCGCTGATTCCGATTGTGACCGGCTTTCCCGCGGCCTTTGTCGGCGCGTTTTTCACCGGATCCCTGCTGATTGAGACCCTGTTTTCGCTTGATGGCCTTGGGCTGCTCTCCTACGAGTCGGTCATGAAACGCGATTACCCCGTGGTCATGGGCACGCTCTACTTCTTTGCGCTGATTGGCCTGATCGCCAAACTGCTCAACGATCTGATGTATGTCTGGGTCGACCCACGCGTTCAATTCGAGGCCAACCGCGCATGAGCGATGCCACCACGGCCATGCTGACCCCGGCAGAGGGTTCGCCGCCCACTGCAACCGGCTTATCGCCCGGCCAGCGGGCCTGGCGCCGATTCAAACGCAACCGGCGGGGCTACCTTAGCCTGTGGATTTTCGTCATTGCCTTCGTGCTGTCGCTTTTTGCAGAGGTGCTCTCGAATGACCGGCCACTGGTCGTGCACTACCAGGGCCAGTACTACTTCCCATTGGTCAACGACTATCCCGAGAAAACCTTTGGCGGCGACTTTGAAACACCGACCGATTTTCTCGACCCCTTTATCGAGGCAAGCATTCGAGAAGGAAGCAACTGGGCCATCTACGCCCCGAATCGTTATTCCTTCAACACCCTGAATTACTTCGCTCCAAGCCCGAACCCGGCTGCGCCGTCATCCATGAACTGGATGGGCACCGATGACCGCGGCCGCGATATTTTGGCCCGTTTGATCTACGGGTTTCGTGTGTCGGTGCTCTTTGCCATTGCCCTCACGGCGATTGGTGTGGTGCTGGGCATTGTGATGGGCGCCATCCAAGGCTACTTTGCCGGCCGGGTGGACTTGGTGATTCAACGCTTCATTGAAATCTGGGGCTCGGTACCCGAGCTCTACCTGTTGATCATTCTGGCCTCGGTGTTTGAACCCGGGCTGCTGATTCTGCTGGTGATCCTGTCGCTCTTTGGCTGGATGGGGCTTTCGGACTACGTGCGGGCAGAATTCTTACGCAATCGGGCCCTGGACTATGTCACCGCCGCGCGCGCACTTGGCCTATCTAACCTTCAAATTATTGTTCGCCATGTGCTGCCCAACAGCCTCACACCCGTCATCGCCTTTCTGCCGTTTCGCATGAGCGCTGCCATTTTGGCGTTGACCAGCCTGGACTTCCTGGGCCTGGGCGTACCGTCAACGACACCTAGCCTTGGCGAGTTACTGGCCCAAGGCAAGGCCAATCTCGATGCCTGGTGGATCTCACTGAGCACCTTCGGTGTACTGGTCACGCTCTTGCTGCTTCTGATTTTTATCGGCGAAGCGCTTCGTGATGCACTCGACACGAGGAGAGGCTAATGACCACGCCACTGCTTCGTGTTCAAGACCTGGAAGTGCGCTTCACCACCGAGGCGCAGACCCACTGTGCGGTCAACGCGGTGAGCTTTGAACTTCACCGCGGCGAGCGTTTTGCCTTGGTGGGCGAATCCGGATCAGGCAAAACGGTCAGTGCATTGTCGATTCTTCGGCTGCTTCCCGATGCACAGACATCGGGCCAGATTCTCTGGGCCAATGGCGAATCGCCCCGCGATCTGCTCACACTTCCGGAGCGCGAGCTGCGCGGCATTCGCGGCCGCGAAATCGCCATGGTGTTCCAAGAGCCGATGTCGGCACTCAACCCGCTGTTTACGGTCGGCCAGCAGATTGCGGAAGTCTTGGAGCTTCACGAGGGCCTCTCGCGCGCCAAGGCATTTGCGCGTGCGGTCGAGCTCTTGGACCGGACCGGCGTGGATGAGCCGCAACGCCGCGCACAGAGTTATCCCCACCAGCTCTCCGGCGGCCAGCGCCAGCGCGTGGTCATTGCGATGGCGCTGGCCTGCAAGCCAGCCTTGCTGATTGCCGACGAGCCCACCACCGCACTCGATGTCACGATTCGAGAGCAGGTGCTTGAGCTTCTGCTCGACATTCAGCGTGAAGACGGCATGGCCATCATGCTGATCACCCACGACCTTCCTCTTGTGGAGCGGTTTGCACAACGCGTGGGCGTGATGCAGCTCGGCCGGCTGATTGAACACAACACCACCCGTGAGCTGTTTGCCGCACCCCGAGAGGACTACACGCATCGGCTGCTGTCGAGCCGGCCGCAACGCATGGTAGCGGGCACGCCGGAAGGGCCGTCACTTGTGGACGCACAGCAGCTGCGATGCGAGTTTGCGATTCCCAATGGCTGGTGGAAAAAGCGTGAATTCGTAGCCGTGGACAGCGCAAGCTTCAGCATTCGCAAAGGCGAGACGCTCGGCGTGGTGGGCGAATCCGGATCCGGCAAGACCACACTTGCGCTGGCCATGCTCCGATTAAGCAGCGCGCGTGTCAGCGGTACCCTCGGCTTTGAGTCGTTTGACCTAAACCAGATCAACCCCTTTGATCTGCGCATGCTGCGCAAACGCATGCAGATCGTCTTCCAAGACCCCTTCTCAGCCCTCTCGCCCCGCATGACCGTAGGCCAGATTCTTGAAGAAGGGCTAAAGCTGCATTTTGCCCACCTGACACGCATTGAACGCGACACGCGCGTGGCCGAGATGCTCGAAGAAGTGGGGCTGCCGGCCGACAGTGTGGGCCGCTATCCTCACGAGTTCTCGGGTGGCCAGCGCCAGCGGATTGCGATTGCCCGAGCGGCCATTCTGAAGCCCGATCTTTTGGTGCTTGATGAGCCCACCAGCGCGCTCGATGTTTCGATTCAACAGCAGGTGCTGGAACTCTTGGTACGGCTGCAGCGCCACCACGGCATGGCCTACCTGCTGATCACCCATGATCTTGCCGTGATCCGCGCGATGGCCCACCGCGTCATGGTGATGCAGCATGGGCAGGTGGTGGAATCGGGCACGACCGTCGAGCTGCTTGAGCACCCCAAGATGGCGTACACGCAGCAACTGATTCACGCTGCGTTTGCCACCGAAACGTTATAACGCGTCGACGCGGCTCACCACACTGTCGCGGCCCTTGGCCTTGGCCTCATAAAGGGCTGCATCGGCGGATTCCATGAGCCGATCGATCGATGATTCTGCACGTTCAACACTGGCCACACCGCAGCTGACAGTCACCTCAAGGCCAAACGGTGTGCCGGCCTTCTGAATCGTGATGGGCGCCTCGGCGGTGACACGTCTTAGCTTTTCTGCAACGTGCACGGCCTGCTCAAGCGGCGTGTCGGCAAGCACCAGGCAAAACTCCTCACCACCAAGCCGTGCCAACAGATCCGACTTACGCAGCTGCGATCGCCAACGCTCGCCCAACACGCGCAACACCTGGTCACCCGCCGCATGGCCGTGGCTATCGTTGATGGTTTTGAAGTGATCAATATCGAACATAACCACAGACAAAGACTTATCGGTGAGGGGCTGCGACGCCGCGCCGACCACAAAATGCTCAAAGCCACGGCGATTCACTAGACCTGTGAGCGGATCGGTATGAAGCTCGCGATCAAACGCCGATGGCATGGACTGGCCTTCGCGCAGCAGCCGGTCCGCCACCACGGCCACGGCCAGTATCCAGGCCGACGCACCGGCCACCCACCACAGGCGTGACATCTCGATCGGTGCAACACCGTGCAGCAGCCAGAGCCCGAGCGGCCCCGCGCAGGCCATCACCCAGAGCCATGAACGGCCACGAGCAGCGCGACGAGCGTTATTCTCTTTGCGCTGCATGCGAGCAGTGAATCCGGGGTGCCTTAGGTCTTGGGCAGCGTCACGCCGGTCTGCCCCTGGTATTTCCCGCCGCGGTCGCGGTACGAGGTATCGCAGACCTCATCGCTTTCAAAAAACAGCATCTGGGCGCAGCCCTCACCGGCATAGATCTTGGCAGGCAGTGGCGTGGTGTTGGAGAACTCCAGCGTGACATGGCCCTCCCACTCGGGCTCAAGCGGCGTGACATTCACGATGATGCCGCAGCGGGCATAGGTGCTCTTGCCCAGGCACACCGTTAACACGCTGCGTGGGATACGAAAGTATTCCACGGTACGGGCCAGCGCAAACGAGTTCGGTGGGATCACGCAGACATCACCGACAAAATCAACAAACGATGCGCTGTCGAAGTTTTTGGGATCGACAATCGTACTGTTGATATTGGTGAAGATCTTGAATTCGTTGGCACACCGCACGTCGTAGCCATAGCTCGACGTGCCATACGACACGATTTTTTGATTGGCCGCCGTGCGTACTTGCTCGGCCGCAAACGGCTCGATCATGTTGTGGGATTGCGCCATGCGGCGAATCCATTTGTCGCTTTTAATGGTCATAGTGCGAGAAATTCTCGCATATGTTGACCGGCCGTTTAGGTGCCTACGATCTTGATGCTCGGGAACTTGGAGCTGTGGTCTTCCGACAGCATGGCCACGCGGGCGCCCACGGTCCGCGCGATCTCACGGTAGGCGTTTGCAATGGGGCCGTCGGGCTCGGCCACCACGGAAGGCCTGCCCGAGTCAGCCTGCTCGCGAATGCGAATGTCCAGGGGAAGCGCGCCCAGAAACTGCACGTTGTACTGGTCGGCCATGCGATGGCCGCCGCCCTCGCCAAAGATGTGTTCGGTGTGGCCGCACTTCGAGCAGACATGCATGGCCATGTTTTCCACAATGCCCAGGATCGGTACCTTGACCTTTTCGAACATGACCAGGCCTTTTTTTGCATCCAGCAATGCAATGTCTTGCGGCGTGGTCACAATGATGGCGCCGGTCACCGGCACGCGCTGCGAGAGCGTGAGCTGAATATCGCCAGTGCCCGGGGGCATATCGACAATCAGGTAATCGACATCGTCCCAGGCCGTCTCGGTCAGCAGCTGCTCCATGGCACTCGATGCCATGGGGCCACGCCAGACCATCGGCGTGTCGTCGTTGGTGAGCATGCCCATGGAAATCACCTGCACACCGTGGGCGACTTTAGGCTCAATCTTGTTTTGTTCGTTGGAATAGGCCTGCCCAGCCGCACCCAGCATCATGGTCTGCGACGGCCCGTAAATATCGGCATCCATCATGCCCACGCGGGCGCCTTCTGCCGCCAAGGCCAACGCGATGTTAGCCGCCGTGGTGCTCTTGCCGACCCCGCCCTTGCCCGAGGCTACGGCAATCACGTTCTTGATGCCCGGAATGCGTTTCATGGTGGCCGGAATCGCACGCGCCTTCACCTTGACCGAGACCTTGACATTGACCTTGCCGCCAGGCGCCACACCGGCCAGTGCACGCGACACGCGGTCTTCTCACACTGGCGTCTCACCGGCGGCGGCATACGGCAACACCACCTCGACACACAGCGCGCCATCCTTGATCGCAACCTCGCCCACCATCTTTGCGCTCACCAGGTCCTTGCCCGGCGCAGGACCAAGACGGGGGTCAAACACAGTCGCTAACACGGCGTTCACGGAATCAAGCAGTTTGGCGTCCAAAGCAGGCCTCTTTTGCGAAGAAAAATTTTGAATCGGGCAGAATACACGCCTTGACCAGTGCCGGCCTTGGGTGCCGGTTCGTATCTTCCCCAATTCCCCTGCAAATGCCACAACCATCGGATCAACTCGCTGTGCCCGCCCCGCGTCGGATTTTTGTGACCTCGGCCCTGCCCTATGCCAATGGCGCCATTCATCTGGGCCACCTGGTGGAATACATTCAGACCGACATCTGGGCCCGGTTTCACCGTCTGCAGGGCCACCAGGTGGTGTACGTCTGCGCCGATGACACCCACGGCACGCCCATCATGCTGCGCGCCGAAAAGGAAGGCATCACACCCGAAGCCCTGATCGACCGCGTATGGCACGAACACACCCGTGATTTTGCGGGCTTCTCCGTAGCCTTTGATCAGTATTACTCCACGCACTCGCCCGAAAACAAAGCGCTCTCCGAAAAGATTTATCAGGGCCTCAAGGATGCCGGCCTGATTGAAGTGCGTCGTATCGAACAGATGTATGACCCGGTCAAGGAAATGTTTTTACCGGATCGGTTTATCAAGGGCGATTGCCCCAAGTGTGGCGCAGCGGATCAATACGGTGACTCGTGTGAGGCCTGCGGTGCGACCTATGGGCCCACCGATCTCAAACATCCGCGTTCAGTGGTCTCGGGTGCCACGCCCACCCGTAAAGAATCAGACCACTACTTTTTCAAACTCTCCGATCCCCGCTGCTCCGACTTTCTTCGGCAGTGGGCCATTTCCGATAACCGGCTGCAGGCCGAGGCCTCCAACAAACTCAAAGAGTGGCTTGGCGATCAAAACGGTGATGCTGCACAGCTGAGCGACTGGGATATCTCACGCGATGCGCCCTATTTCGGATTTGAGATCCCGGGCGCACCGGGCAAGTATTTCTATGTGTGGCTGGACGCCCCCGTGGGCTATTACGCGGGATTGATGAAGTATTGCAACGAACACGGCCTGGATTTCAACGACTTCACGCGCCCTGATTCGGCTGTGGAGCAGTACCACTTCATCGGCAAAGATATTCTGTATTTCCACACGCTGTTTTGGCCGGCCATGCTGAAGTTCTCGGGCTACCGCACGCCAACGAATGTGTTTGCCCACGGATTTCTCACCGTCGATGGCGCCAAGATGAGTAAATCGCGCGGCACGTTTATCACGGCCCAGAGTTATCTGGACCAAGGCTTAAATCCCGAGTGGCTGCGTTATTACTTTGCGTCGAAACTTAACGGCAGCATGGAGGATCTGGATTTAAATCTCAGCGACTTCATTGCCAAGACCAACAGCGATCTGGTGGGCAAATACGTGAACATCGCCAGCCGCTGCGCAGGCTTTATCACCAAACGCTTCGACGGCGCACTTGACCCTGCGGTGTTGGCGTTAGAGCGCACACCCATTGGTGATGCGGTGCTCCAGGCCGCCCCCGGCATTGCACAGGCCTATGCCCAGCGCGACACCGCCCGGGCCGTGCGCGAGATCGGCGCGCTGATGGATACCGTGAACAGTTATGTCGACACCGAAAAGCCATGGGAGATCGCCAAACAGGCCCAGACGGCCCCCGAACTGATGGGCCGGCTGCACCAGGTCTGCACCCATGCCCTGCGCGGCTTTGTTCAGCTGACGATTCTGCTCAAGCCCATCTTGCCGGCTACGGCCAAACGGATTGAAGACGAGGTCTTCGGACTGGCACAGCCCCTGGTCTGGGCTGACCTGGCCAAGCCGCCCATCACGCGGCTGGCGGGCTTTTCCCACCTGATGACCCGCGTCGACCAGGCCCAGATCGACCGGCTGCTCGAGGCCAACCGGCAGTCGCTCGGATAAAATGCCGGCATGGCTCTCTACGAATCCGAAATCACCCAGTTCCTTCGCCAGCTGAAAGAACAAAAGCCGCACCTGGAGGAGTCCCAGCAAGAGGGCCGTGCCCTGCTCTGGGACAAGTCGCCCATCGATCTGAACGAGGTCGAGCGGGCCCAGGCCATCAAGGTGCGTCAAAAACCATACGTCTACCAGACCAACTGACCGGTCGCGTTTTTCCATGTCCGATCCCTTAAGCGAGCAGGCCCAGGCCACGACGGCCGATGCTGAATCCCTGGCCACGGCCGAGCAGTCCGCGCTTCCGGACACCATCGCCCGTCTGTACGGTGAGCCGCTTACCGAAATCCCCAAAGACCTCTACATTCCGCCCGATGCGCTGGAAGTCATCCTCGAGACCTTTGAGGGGCCGCTCGATCTGCTGCTTTATCTGATCCGCCGACAGAACTTCAATATTCTCGACATCCCCATGGCCGAGGTCACGCGCCAGTACCTAAGCTACGTGGAAGAAATTCGTTCGCGCAATTTGGAACTTGCGGCCGAGTACCTGCTCATGGCGGCGATGCTGATCGAAATCAAGTCACGCATGCTGCTGCCGGTGCGCCCCAAAGAAGGCGAAGACGAGGTCGACGACCCGCGTGCCGAACTGGTACGCCGCCTGCTGGAATACGAGCAGATGAAAATCGCTGCGCGTCAGATCGACACCTTTCCGCAGCTCGGCCGCGATGTGTTGGCCGCACAGGTCTACGTGGATCAGACCATGGCGCCGCGGCTGCCCGATGTCAACGCCGATGACCTGCGCGCGGCCTGGAACGACATTCTTCGTCGCGCCAAGCTCACGGCCCACCATCACATCACCCGCGAGCCCCTCTCGGTGCGCGAACACATGTCACGCATCCTTAAGTTTCTGCAGGGCCGTCCATTTGTGGAGTTCACCGAACTCTTTATGGAAGAACTCGCCCACGGCGGGGGCGTGCCCATCGTGGTCGTTCATTTTCTTGCCCTGCTCGAGCTCGCGCGTGAAGGCCTAGTGGAAATCACCCAGGCCGAGGCCTACGCACCCATCTACGTTCGACTCGGCTACACGCCGTCGTGAACCTGCAAGACTGCAATACGCTGGGACTGCCGGCACGCACCGACCGGCTGATCACACTCACCCACGACGAACAGTTTTCAACCCTTCATCAGGCATTGGGCGACCAGCCGCGCTGCATTTTGGGCGGCGGCAGCAACGTGGTGCTGCATGCGCCACTCTCGGCCGTGGTGTTGCATAACCGTCTTCTTGGAAAATCCATCGATGCCGATGGTGTGCTCACCAGCAAATCGGGAGAGTCGTGGCACGACGTGGTCATGTGGTCGCTCGAACAGGGCTATGCTGGCCTTGAAAATCTGGCGCTGATCCCGGGTACCGTAGGGGCCGCACCGGTTCAAAACATTGGTGCCTATGGCGTTGAGCTCTCCGATGTATTGATCGATGTTGCCGCGTGGGATTTCCAGACCCAGCAACAGGTGCGGCTCTCCAAAGACGACTGCCGTCTGGGCTACCGCGACAGCCTCTTCAAAGATCCGGCCGTGCAAGGCCCCTGGGATCGGCCGCGTTACTTCATCACCGAAGTGCGACTCAAGCTCACGCCCATGGATCACGCGCGGCTGCAGACCAATTACCGCGAGCTTCAGGAACGCCTGCAGCACGATTTTCCCCACGGCAACATCACGGCGCGTGATGTGGCCCAGGCCGTGATCAGCATTCGTCAGCAAAAACTGCCCGACCCAAAAACCATCGGCAATGTGGGAAGCTTTTTTAAAAATCCTGTGATCAGCTCACTGCAGGCCCAGCACTTAAAACTACTGCACCCTGACCTGCCGCAGTATCCGGCAGGCTCCGAGCAGGAGAGCGCCATCAAGATCTCTGCGGCCTGGCTGATTGAGCGCTGCGGGTTTAAAGGCGCACGCCGCGGCGATGTCGGTGTGTACGACCAGCACGCCTTGGTGCTGGTCAATCACGGCGGCGGCACCGGGCGTGAGATCTTGGCCCTGGCCCAAGAAATTCAGCAGGCCGTGGTGGCTAAGTTTGGGGTGTTTCTCGAACCCGAGCCGGTCTTCATGCCGGCCCTGCCAAGCTAAATCGGCAGACGCTCGGCACACGGGCACATCGCATCACCTCGCACGCGGTGGGCATCCGGCCCAGCAATCACGACACGGCATTGCGCCGAAAATACAGGGTGGTATCGGTCGAAGCCTTGGCATCAAAGGCATAGCCTTCGCTGTCAAAGGCCACCAATTTTTTCGGATCGTCAATCTTGTGTTCGATCACAAACCGCACCATCAGTCCCCGCGCACGCTTGGCATTAAAACTTACAACCTTCCATGCGTTGGCCTTGCGCTCCTGAAACACCGGCGTGATCACCGGAAACGCCAGGCCCTGCACGGCCTTGAAGTATTCCTCTGACGCCAGATTCAGCAAGACCTTGGTCTTGTGGGTCGCAAGCTCCTGATTCAAGGCCTTGCCAAGCCGATCGCCCCAAAACGCATACAGATCCTTGCCCCGCGAATTGGCCAAGGACGTGCCCATCTCCAGGCGATACGGCTGCATCAGGTCCAGCGGCCGCAACAGCCCATACAGGCCCGACAAAATGCGCAAATGCTTTTGGGCGCGGTCCAACTGCGCAGCGCTAAGGCTCGGCGCGGCCAGCCCGTCGTACACATCGCCATCAAAGGCGAGCACGGCCTGCTTGGCGTTTTTCGCAGTAAAGGGCCGCTTCCAGCTGCTGTAGCGTTCGACATTCAATGCGGCCAGCTTGTCACTCAGATCCATGAGCGTTGCCACCTTGGCCTGCGTCATGGGCTTCAAAATCTTGATCAGTTCGGCCGACTGGTCCAAAAAATCACATTGCGTGCTCGTATCCACCGTGGGCGGCGTGTCAAAATCAAGCGTCTTGGCCGGTGAGATCACCATTAACATGCACGGTCTCCTTGCTCAATCAAACAAA
>JACCDJ010845258.1_pt1 | contig 19164 bp, 31 predicted proteins | sample 7444481 | NCBI WGS metagenome assembly JACCDJ01 (sample SAMN15323435, study PRJNA562643) | freshwater metagenome | isolation source: river surface water | place: USA:Blue River Watershed | collected 2017-08-15 | reverse complement strand
CCGTGACGGACTCGAACCGCCATCGCCGGACTACAAAACCGGAATTCTAGCCTTTGAAATAACAGAGCATAAATTGGTCTCCATGGTAGGATTCGAACCTACAGCCTCCTGACTCCAGATCAGGCCGTCTACCAGATTGACATTACACAGAGATAACTTGGTGCTTCGTAAAGGAATCGAACCTCTATCTACGGTATGTAACACCGTGGCCCTGCCATTAGACGAACGAAGCATATATTGGTGCGGGGTAAGGGAATCGAACCCTTATCGTCGCGCTGGCAACGCAACATTCTACCATTAAACTAACCACGCATTAAATTTGGTGGAGGCCGAGGAAATCGAATCCTTCTAGTCACACAGGGTGCAAGCCCATGCCGTAGCCCACTACTGCCCCCAAATTTTGGCACCCCTGGAAGGACTCGAACCTCCGACTCCCAAGTTCGTAGCTTGGTACTCTAATTCCACTGAGTTACAGGGGTATAAAACTTCTTTGCTCCGCCTCCGAGAATCGAACTCGGCTAACCACTGATTAACAGTCAGGTCCCTGCACCTTGCTTGGATTCGACGGAGCAAAGAAGTCTTTGCGATAGTTTCTATAGCACCCATTGAAACTAACAAACATTGAGTAACCATGCATCAAAACAAGATTACTATTTGCCTTGGCGCCGTAGACGAGAATCGAACTCGCCTTAGTCGGATAGACAATCCGTTGCCCTCCCAGAGAACTACTACGGCATATTGGTATCGCGTACGGGGATCGAACCCGTCTCTACAGTTTGAAGGACTGTCGGCCTACCCAGAAGCACCAACGCGATATAATTATACAGGATACATTTTTTCTTTTATACCAAAAAAGTTATAGAAGTTGCTGTTAGTATCCTTAAACTTGGCAGGCGCAGTAGGGATCGAACCTACGCTAACGGAGTCAAAGTCCGTTGTGCTACCATTACACAATGCGCCAACAGTATGGTTCCTCCGACAAGAATCGAACTTGTAATGACCGGTTATCAGCCGATTGTTATACCATTTAACTACAGAGGAATAATTTGGTGGACCTTGATGGAATCGAACCACTTGCCGCCACCCCGCTTAACAATGGCCACCGGGTTACAGCCGGCGACGGGGAACAAGATCCAAATCGTTCACACACTCTTTCGAATGTGTAGTATAAAACAAGCTGGTTAGATCCAGTCAAAGTGGAAACGCTATGCGATTTCCCAACTTGCTTTATACTCTACCATTTTACGCATTCTAGTTATCGCCTAGAACTTACCATCCGGTAGGCCGCCCACATTAAAGCCGATGTTTTAAGTGCCAGCAGGGTCGCGTTCCCTATACACACTTTTTGCGATTAGTCTTGCTCTACGAGCAAGTCATCTCGCGTTCGAAATGCTTCGTAATAAGCACGAGCACGATTGAACTTGTTTTCAATAAGCCTTTCGAGCTCATCTTCTGTAAGTTCGTGCTGTGCTAAGAACTCAGCATCTCTTTGTTTTCTAAAATCTAAATCCATTTTCAAATCTCACAAAACAAAAAACCCTGGGTGTTTAGTCCAGGGTTCCTTTGAATTCTTTAGTTACTTTATGCTATTTTAGCAGTAACCATCTCCTTCTCGGAACCCTACGGTAATCTCAGGTGTACGATCATTACCTAGACCAAGTCCATTACTAAACTGTGACCAATAGGCTGACATGCATGCCGGCACTTTGGCTTGTTTAGATATTGATTGTCTATGTAACATAGTCGTTTGCATTTTGTTTCTCTTTGTTTACCTTAAAAAATTTGTAGCGGAATTGCTACTGTTCTTGTATTGTAGTGTCTTTCAACGCTACTGTCAATCACTTTTGGCTAACTTGCTAAAATTATTTTTAGCTGGCTTGCTTCTGTGCTTGCTATGTCTCTATTGTATAGTTATTTAGTCTCTGTGTCAACCCCTGTTTGCAAATTTGAGCAAAAAGATTTACACGGACTTCCTAACCAGTCTCTATTGTATTGTATATATGTCGTTGTGTCAAGACCGGTGTTGAAATAGGCGATTTTTGTTGTTTTTTGACAACAAATGAAAAAGGACCTTGCGGTCCTTAGTACTGGTTACGGATCCAGCGACACCTTATCTTGTGCCCGCATTTTTATTTATAGTTAAAAGTATTACAAATTTGTTACGATTAACTATTTAGTACTTTAGCAACACTATTCATAACACTAGCGATACGACCAATGTCACGAAGTTGTTCTACTGTGTAGCCTTCTGTCTTTAATGTGTCGTAGTGTGCCTTAACGCAGAAGTGACACTTGCCAACAATACTAGCGGCAAGACTAAACGCTTCAAAGTTTGCCTTAGTAGTTCCACCATGACTAGCAATAGCATTCATGCGTAACTGTGCTGGCAATCCTTTTAGGCTAGCATCATCTGCCATTTCGACGTATGGATACCATACATTGTTTTGGGCCATGATACTAGCCGCTGTCATTGCAGATTCTGCATGAACCGGAGCATCAGCAAGCAAAATGCTTAACACTTTACCGTTGCCAGTTGCGGCAAGTGCGGCTACAGCACAACCCATAGCCACATCTGCATCTAATGTACTACGCAAAAGGACAGCGTCCAAGTTTAACTTAGTGTCCTTTGCATAGTCTGGCAACGCATCTTTGATTGCGTCATTAAATGCCATTATAGTGTCTCCCCGCCTACTGAACGGTTACATGCACATAGTTCGCCAGTTTGCAATGCGTCAAGGACACGCAATGTTTCTTCTGGGCTACGACCAACATTCAAGTTGTTAACTGTAACATGCTGGATAACATTGTCTGGGTCAACGATGAATGTTGCACGAAGTGCGGCACCGGCTGGCGCATAGAATACACCGAGTTGTTCAATCAAGCTCAACTCCCCACGCTGTGTGTCTGCGAATTGTGTATGTGTAATCTTTTGTAGATCACTGTGTGCTTTTTGCCACGCTACTTTACAGAACTCATTGTCTGTGCTACCTGTTAGCAATACTGCGTCACGGTCAGCAAAGTCGCCTGCTAGTTTATCGTATGCTACGATTTCTGTAGGACAAACAAATGTAAAGTCCTTAGGGTAGTAAACGATAACTTTCCACTTGCCAGCAAAGCTCTCGTCAGTAATGTCGAAGAAAGCATCTTCTGGTTGTCCTGGCTTAACACCTGTTACTGCAAATTTTGTTAACTTATCACCAACTGTTTTCATTTGATTCTCCTTTGTGTGTGAAATAAAAACTTTGAACATTTTGTGTTCATGTATGTATTGTACTTTTATTTAATCTATAAATCAAGCATTTTTAATAGATTTTTCCTAAAATATTTTAATAACGCTTATAGGAAAAATTAATAACGAGTCAGCCATATTTTAGTAAGACCCAATCAGCTTTGGCACAAGGGTACAGTATAACACAAATCATATCCCCTTGTCTAGAGAAAGGCTGGTGTCTAATTCGCCATTTCTTTAAATCAGACACGAGCTCTCTAACTTGGTTTGGTTTAACTTTAACTGTACTCATACGGTGTACTTGGATGCCCATAGTCTACTTTAATGTTTTCAGCGCCATTGCTATCATACTCTGTGTAGTAAGATTCGTTTGGCTTAACTTCACGCCAGCCGTTATACTTGAGTTGGGCAAACATTAATTCTTTCTTATCTAACAAGTCGCAGATAATAAACGAACTGGAACATCTACCAATAATAGTTTTGATAGGGCTATGCTTGTACTCGTTGGCTAACAACGCCTTATGAAATTCTCCTTGATAAGGAGCCATAATTCGTGTGATACCTAAACGCTGGTTGCGTAACCGGAATTTATCTATTAGGGTGAGTTCTGTTAGGGTAGCTTCGTTGTTTTCGTCTACACGCAACAATGCGTTTTTAAACTTTAACGAGCCCTTAGTATGTGAATTGTCCGGAGTCTCTTTTGTACTCCACGGCATCTGTGCGTTGACATGATTTACATACAATGTTTCACCATGAAATTTTAAGACCCACATGGGAATGGTCTGATCTTCTAAGTGTTTTTTGTTAAAATGGAACACTAGGTCCTTACAAGCATATTCAATCTATTTCATTTTCTTTTTCTCCTTTGGTTTATTTAAAAAGAATCTAAGAACTCTTTCGTTCTCATCATACTTATCCCAATTGCCAAAACCTGCATTGTCATTAGGATCTGTTTCTCCGCAAAACTCACAATACCAATGTGTCCATTTTGATACTGTTCGTGTGCTAGTATTTCTTTTTACAGGAATAGGAGCCTCAGAGTAACTTGCCATTACTTGACAATGTTGACAAACTGGAGGTCCTAATCCCATAGTTTTATTTTACCTTCTTACTACTAGTTAAGCAAAGATTTCGAGCGCCGTTCCGCACTCGCTACAAAACTTAGCATGTGCCTTATTCTGCTTGCCGCAAGTTACACACTTAGGCTTTGCCTTAACTGTTACTGGCTGAGTAACTGGCTTGTTATCTCCTAAGTCCCCAACTAGCTTCAACACAATACTGTGTTTCTCAAGTTCAAGAGCGCCAACTGTAACAGTTTGGAATGACTGTGTAGATTTACTACCAGGAACTGTAATACCTGTTTCGTTTTTAAAACTTGCACCACTAGCTGTTACTTTGAAATTGTCTGCTGATACACTATTGAGTGTAGCACTAGTAGACGAGTAAGTAGCACCCATAGGAGCCGCCCAATCGCCTGTGCTACCACTAACGCCAGAACCGCTAATGCCGCGAGTAATGCCGCCGTAAATTTGCTTGTTCCAGTAGGTGTCAGTGATGTTAATCACAGGGCGAGGAATTTCGTATTGATATTCAATACGAACTAGTCCGTCTTCTTGCTTAATGCCACGAGGCCCGTCTTCGATTGCACTTGTGCGTTCAATGAACTTGAACTTGTTACCTTCACTGAGATTGCCGTTTTTTATCCAACGCTCTAAGTCGATACTACGACCCGGGTCTATGACCAATCCGCCGGGTACGACATTCTCCCCGTCCAAGTAGACGTTAACGACTGCTCTTTGGGTGTGAAGGTTCTTGAGTAAGATACTATATTCGCTTGCAAATGGAATATAGACTGTGTCCTTGAATTCTCTAAGGATCTTGCCTTTTACTTTGATAGAGGCTACTAGCTTTTGATTATACATCATGGTTCTTCCTTTTTACGGTACACACTCTAAGTACCTAGTTATTAAAGAGTGTTAGTTGTAGCACCATGCTACAAATTTATTTACCAGTTCCGCACTAGACGGGGTTCTGGATTTGAATCTGCGGAATAAAACGCACCACAGTTGTTGCAACCGTAATGTAAGTTATCATCCCACAAGTCATTACTACCACACTTTTTACAGCGTCCAGTAAAATGCCCTGTTGGCTCATTGTTTGGGTTTGTTTCGCGTGGCGGGCGATTTGGGTACTTGTTATTCATCATTTAACTCCAAAACCATTTTTTAATAAAACTAAAAACAATCATAAAAATTGTGAAGTAAGCAGTCGCACCCACTATCAGTAGATATACAACAGCCCACCGACCTGCTCGATCACCGTCAGTCATTCTTCAACTCCGAAAATGTTCTTTAATCGCCATACCACATTGAACTAAGATTTTACCATCGTAGAGGTCATCTATCTTAACCTTTTCTGGCAATATGTCAATACATTCCTTGACAATCAACTCGGCGAACTTTTCTGCAAATGCCTTGAGTTCAGCATTGTATGATATCTGCTTGTTGATATCTTCCTCAGCCATAAACTTAGCCTGTTCAGCAAGTTCTCGGATTCGTTCGTTCATACATTGTTCCTTCCAATACGACTATATCCAAGTTTACTTCTAATTTCTTTCATCTCAGCGCGGCGTTCTTTAGCTTCAGCTCGTTCAGCTTGTTTGTTTTGCAGAAACTTAATTTCTCGCTTGACAATGCGAATTGCTTCTTTTTGTCGTTGTTGAGCAAACGCTTGGCTCGGACCCCAGTCGAACTTTTCAGCAGTTGCTTCAAGCTCTTCGAGGCTTTCTTTAACTTTGATTAGTTCTTCCAGTGTCATGTTCTTCTTTCAAATGAGGAGCGATTTTATCTGCTTCTTCTTGTGTCAAGAAACGCGGCGTCTCTGGATTCCAATTCATAAATGTCCAACCCCACGATTTCCAATACTTTGCTACGAGATTGTTAGCAACTAGAATACCGCCTAAGATTACTAGAAAACCTAGTACCGTTAAAATACTGCCGGCAAGCCATACTGCCGCTTGATCCATATCCATGTTACTTCTTTCTTGATGTGGTGCGCTTGGCGGGAATCGAACCCGCTTCCTTGAGTTTTAGAGGCTCAGTGTCTTCCAAAGACATCAAGCGCGATTTAATTTCTTTGTGTTGAACAATTATAACAGTTCTCGCTACAGAGTCAACGACTATTGGCAAATCTAAATGCACTACAACTTCCGGAGTAACACCGTTGACCATACGGTCTTGGCCAACTGTTCCGATAAACGGAATCTTGTTGTAATAGCCAAACACTCGTTCACCGCTTTCGTACTTAGGCTTATAGGCTATCTGATTAAAATAATCTGCTAAGTTAGCCATTAGTATTCCCCGTCGTCTTCTTCTCCGAAAATATAAGAAGCCATTTTCTTTTTAACTGTTTCTTCGCCTACTTTTGTCATAGCACAGTCGAAGCAGATGTTTTCATCGTTTGGCCCATAAGGTCTGCACTCGTCTACTTTGCCACACATTTCGCAAACCTCATCAGCTTGATGTGCTATAAATCCTCGTCCACTCATTTTTGTTTCCTCTTTTTAAACCAGTTAGATATTAATCCTACAACTATTAGGGCCGAAGCAATTAGACAGAAGTAGAAGAAGTATAAAGTCATTGATACGAAATTGGTTCTCCAGGTTTGATTCCTAAATAGTTCATAGCAATGATAAGCATGAACTTGGCATGTTCCCTGTCTTTTGGCAAGACCACTCGCTCGCCTGCATTAATTTGGCGAAGCTCTTCTTTGATATGTTCATAGTCGAACAAACGCTCTCTCATTACTTCAAGGCAAATTTGTTCAACCTTTTCTCTATCCATCTGCAGATAGTCTTGTGCCATTTCTTCTAGTTCCTGATTTGTAATCATTTATTTGATTGCGCCATTTTAATGTTAGCATATACTAGTACTGCATTTAGGGCCGCCAATGCGTAACTTTCTGTTAACAAGCAACTAAGTACTGTAGCTGAACACCAACCAACTACAAAGATATTAAGCTCGTATAAATGATATCTAATCCAAGTAAACATTATGCCGCCTTTCGATCTTCAACTTCTTCTGGTAACGGCAATCCGCCGTCTGGATCATCTGTAGGACCTCCTTCGTCACGAAGCTGACTTTGGAAGAATGTAATCTGGTCAATCATTTGCTGACAGCCTTCGTGATTCATTGTAATTTCCATTTGTCCCATGCTAAACGCAACACGGTTGTTATCAGTCATGCCTAAGCGGTAAAATATTTTAGCAGGTTCTTCCTTAGGCGGTTGAACCTCGGGAACAGGCGGAACTACTCTAGGCTTAGGAAAGTCTAACACTTTGGCCCCATCTTCGACTACTTTTTGAAATCCTAGAAAACTTAAAAAACTCATTTTAAACTCCACAGTCCATGCGCCAAGGGCATGTGCTTAACATTTGTGTTGAGCAATCATCTTCGCCAAAACAAACAGGACGATATTTCTCATCACGCTTTAATCGAATCATTGTTAGAAGCTCTTGTCGTTCTTGGCTTTGGCCTTTTCCTGCGTTACTAAGCTGAGCTTCTTTGTTTAACATGTCTTGCATCGTAGACATTACATTCTCCCAAACGAACCAGGCTTACCAGCATTGGGATTTTCACAACGCACACCTTTGCCAAACTCATCTAAGATTTGGCGTGGCTGTCCTTGCTCGCCGATTACAAACTTATATCCTTCAATACAACGACTTTCAGTCATGCCGTTAATACCCCAGCTAACAGTACTATTACCAGAACTAGAGCTAACTGCACCCATAATAATCAAGCCTAGGATCATAACAATAACAATTACAACCATTAGTTCGATTAGAGTAAATCCACGCTGTCTCATACTGGTGTCCCTGGAATAACATTAAACAACTTATCACCTGCTTCTTTAGGAAACGGTGCGCCATGTTCTGCAATATAGCTAGCATCGGTCTTTTCGTCTTCGCCCCAACCTACACCAATGTAGTATTTGAAGTCAGCATTACCTGTTTGACGATACTCTTGTTTCTGATGGTCTTGTACAATCTGTACAACACCTACACAATGAGAACTAGTAAACCAAATTTGTCCTGTAATCATCTTGTTTCCCAAATAGTTCGCATGTTTAAAAATCTTGCTAAGGGTTTAACAACGAGCGGTAGTGCCATAAAGAACAACCACACAAGTTGGATGGGTATTGTATAGTCTTCTTCTAAATAAAATACATCCAACATGCCAACGGTTAAGTAAATGGCGGACAGCCAAAAGAGGTAATGTCCGCCAGTGCGTTGCCAAAGCAACCGTTTCCACATATTACTTGCCTACATTAACGTTAGCACCGCCGCCAATTACAAGTGTGTTACCCTTGAAGCTGGCAATAGCTTCAGCAACTTTTAAAGCCGCATCAGCTTGTTTCATACGAGCTTGTGCGTCCATGTATTGGATAGCGCCTGAGTTTGTGTTAAGTGCCGCAATACGACGAGCTTCTGCTTCGGCAGTCTTAACTTCAACTTCTTTCTGCTTCAACTCATTCTTAGCCTTAACCAAATCGTTAGCACTTGCTACAACTGAGTCAGCTGGCACAATGTTACGAATCAACACTTGACCGACAACTAAACTACCGTCCAACTTTTCTTCAGCGAGTGACTTTTGGATCTGCTCTTTAATAGCCTGTTCCATAGTTTGACGTGCATCCGCCATATCCAATGCTTCGTACTTGCGAGCTTCTTTGTAGATAGCATTACGAGTAGTTTGGACAATGTAGTTGTACATCAAATAAATGTCGCCGTTATGTCGTGCGTGGAATGCTTGACTTTTTTGGCTGTACAATTCAGCAACCTGGGCCTGGTTAATGTTATAGATAACCACAGCATCAAAGTCTTTCATTGTGCTGTTGTCTTTAGCAACAGGAGTCATATCTTCCAATTTAACATTAACGTCTTTGATTGGGAATGTAAGAACATCGCCGATAAGTACTTGATTAAAACTACCAGGTAGCAGTTCGCCTTGTTGAACCTGTTTGTCAAAACCGACTCGTACACCAACTTCACCAGTTTCAATACGAGTACAACCTGTCATCAAAACTGCACCAACCAAAATACCAAGAGTCAAAAACCGTTTCATTTGAGTTCCTTAAAAAATTACAACAATTAAAGTCATTGCTATTACTGCTAGCAATGCAACAATTATACTATAGCCCAAGCTCTTTGTCAATGTCCATTTCTCCAAACCGCTCAAAGCACGCCATGAGGTAATAGAGAAATGGATAAGGACTGCAAAGACTATGAATACTAGCCAAAGTCTAATCATATATTAGCCTTTTGGGTTTGGCCACTGGCCCGAACTGTTTCGAGACTGCGGAACATAACGATAGCGTTCCGCACGACCATCTTCACGATCTGCTTCACCTTTATCGTAACCTTCTGAGTAAACATCAGCTTGACGACCCCAGAAGTTAGAATCATTAAACTCGTTACCAAAGAAGCCGTCACTATAACCACGCTTGAAAGGGCTGTCACCTTCTTGCACAGGCTTGTCATAGTTTGAACTGTTAGACTGCACAGTACGAGTAAATGCGGTATCAACTTTGTCTGCATCAACTTCACCAACAACTTCGTAGCGGCAAGCACGACCTTTAGTAGCATTGTAGTCGCTTGGAATAGAAACTACATCGCGTGGGTTGATCTTAACAATCACAACACGCTCGCCACCAAAATGGTTCAAGTAATCTTTGCTACAGAAGTGAAGACCAGTTGAACAAGTATTGTCCTTGTTGTCGTCAACATTGTAGCGTTCCATTTCAACAATCTTGCCAACGCTATTGTCCATAGTGCCGCTGTGGCAGTCCAGATAGTTGTGGCGTACTTTCTTGTAAGCCAAGAAGTGGCCGTCTGGAGTAATAGGCAACTTGCCCTTTTCCAAGAAGCCGTACAGTTCATCAACTGCTCGCTTGCTTGGGTTTTGGTACAGGTTGTCCATAAAGTGAACCATTGGTTCGATTGGGAAGCCTTCACGCAACATCTCAATCATTTTGATTGCCAATGTAGTATGGAGTTCAGCGCCCTTCCAAAACAATGTTTCTCCTTGAATAGATACATTGCCCTTACCGTAGTTAAGAACAATCTTCTTAGGCTCAATGGACTCTTTAACAGCGTCCCAATCACCTGCTTTAATAGCATCAACTACCTTTTGGTAAGTGATGTGTGTTTTGTTGATAGTGTGTGGTTTGTTATCAATAACAACTACAACATTATCGCCTTGAATCAAAAACGGATAGCTCATTTTAAATACCTTTCTGTGTGTCAATCACATTAATATAATCTGCCAACTCTTCGTTTGGAACACTACGCAAGTATGCTAGCAATGGGTAGCGAGCATTAACTTGTTGGCATTCCTCTACAAATTGTTGAACTTGTGCTTCTGGGCTAAATGTTACACCTTTGGCATACATTGTACACAAACGCTTCAAGCTCTGTTCGTTATAACGAATCTTATCAAAGCCTTTCAACTTATCAACGAACACAATGTATGGGCTCTTTGCGTTATTGATGCGGCTTACAGTATTGTAATTATAACTGATGTTAGTATGATTGTCAATAGCCTGGAGCACCAAACTCATGATAAGTTTGTTATCAATTGGCTTAGACAAAACACTAGCAATATGGTCTTCAATGTTAACCCAGTTCTTTTGGGTTTTGATAAATTCGATATCGCCTTTACGCACACCATAAATGGTAGTCTTCAAACCAGTGATACCACATTCCTTCAAGTCATTGTAAAACTCTTTAGCATCACGCATACCGTACTTAGACTCGATACTAAAACCGCTCAAAGGCAAGTAGTAGTAGGTAGTGTTAGCATCGAAGGTGTCAGCCTTGCCTGCATCACGCCATACCATTTCCTTTTCGCGGTAGTATCCGCCGTTGCCACGCTCTTGCAAGCTAAGGATTGTTACATTCTTAGCCACACCAGTTTGGCGTTCTTTCTTATCTAGCGCACTCGCCTTGCTGAAGTAACTTTCTGGAGGATTGCTAATTGCCTTCATGAAAGCCTTAACCTTCATGTCTTTTGTGCGATCAGCCTTATCCAAGACATATACATACCCATTGTTGTCAGGCTTGTTAAGACGGTAGTGAAACTTAGCTCTCTCAACAGCGCCAATGTTAGTATCGTTCTCAATAAAGCTAATACGGTCACTGACAGTAAAGCCCCAGTGATGGAACATGTCATAACTGTTAGTCTTAGGATTACGATTATCGCTGTAGTCTGTGCTAGACTTCAAGTTAGAGTATGCTTTGCTATGCTTAGAGTAGTCAAAGCCGCGAACGACAATGTTATACTTCTTAGCAAGTTCATCGATGCCTAGCTTGAAAGTCTTAGTACCACCATAACGGTTATGGTCGTAAGTTACCAAGTTGGTATCAATAGCATACTTCTTAACAGCCGCATTCCACAGGTTGTGATTAGAACGCTTTGCGAGAAAGATAGCTCGTTCCCACAGGTTAGGAATAGCATCTGCTTCTTTAGTCAGAACAGTTGCCAATGCGGCATTCAATGCTACCAGCTTGTTCTTGATAGCTTCGATGGTTTGTGGAATGTAAGACAAACCTTCTCGAGACGCTTGAAAGTCCAATTCACCGATAGCAAAGTGCATTTCCAAACCACAGCCTAGCAGTTGGCGGTAATCACCAAGTGAAGCATCAGCTTGCGGGATTTGAATAGGATACGCAATGTTACCCATAATTGCTACGCTTTGACGACTGTCCTTGTACGAGTGAACACCTGGAATAATGTCCTTGTCCAGATATTCTACATCACGGAATTGGAAGTTAGCCTTGCCGCTAACAACAGGGCGCAAGTTGAAGTAGGTATAAACTTGACGAGCTTCGTCAGCAAACTTACTATAGTCCCATTGATCGTTAACGCTGAACTTAACTTCGACACCTGTAGGGTCGTCAGTGGTTTCAGTAGCCATTAACGCAATCGACGGAACTCCATCTCCGTTGATAAAGGCGGAGTAAATGCCTTTAACACCGTCACGGATGGCGGTGACTGTAAAGTTGTCCGTGTAACTGAAAGGACTCTTTGAGCCGAGGCCGAGAGCTCCGATAAACTCATTGCTGTTTGTTTTGGTTGATTCAAAATAGGTGGTGTAGATTTGGGTAACTTGCTCATGTGTAAGTCCTGTGCCGTAGTCGCGAATAGCGAACCAAGGTTCCAATTGGTTAGGAAGGTGAACATCAAAAGGGGTATCTTGCTTACCTGCGGCAATATGCGAGTCCACAGCATTACAAGACAGTTCACGGATAATAGCACGGACCTTGTTAGCATACAAGCCCGAACTCAAAATGTTAAATGCTTTCGCAGAGTTGCGAATGCGGAACTCACCAATTTCACCGACATTGCTCAAAATAGCTTCGTTTTGTGGTGCGCTATTGATAATTGCCATTTGTAAAACCCTTCTGTGTTTGTTAGTGTATGTGTATATTATAGCAAAGAATTGACTAGCTGTCAACTGTCAATGTAGAGATATTTTGGACTCATTGACAGGAATCTAACCAAAATAAATAGCCCCGAAGGGCTATTTTGGACTACTTAATGCTCAAAATGCATCGTAGTAGCTGAAGCTCTTTTCCTTAACTTTGTTGAGTACTAAAGTAGTACCGTCTTTGGCTACGAAAACAAACTTGCCAGCTGTGCTGTCAATTTTAGTCAAGTCAGCGGCGCTGAACATAACAGAAGTCCAATCCCAATCGTAGTCGCCTTCTTCGTTCTTCTCGTCATCGTATTCCTTAAAGTGAACACGGACATGGTTTTGAAGAGGGTTACCACTCCATTGGTTGCTTTCAAGTTCATCAGCCTTAAGTTCTTCACCGTTCTTGATGATCTTAATGTCAAACTTGTTGCCGCCATCGAACTCTGGCTTGACGTTCAACATACGGAGAGCGTCTTGTGGTTCTTCATTGTAACGATTCATTTCTTCGACAACTGCTTTCAACATGTCAAAGTTGAACTGGGCAAACAAGCTGGCAATTTGGCACAACTTTTCAGTATGCTTTAAGAGTTCTGGCTTAAGGTTGTCGTTACAGTATTCAGTGATGAACGCTGTATCAAGGCCCTTATAGTCCAACATGTAAAAGATGCGGCCGGGACGGTTACGCATGTGTTGGTCCACACGCCACTTGTCGTTACAAGTCAACACGAACAACTTCTTGCTTGGGAATACACCGTCAAGCAAAGTAAGTGCCTTTTCTTGGTCATCGCTATCATAGACCTTTTCGAACTCGTCGAACAAGATAACAACAGGTTGATCAATACTTTGGATAAAGCTGTTGAACTTGTCACCAACCCAAGGAGCGTTGATAACAATAGTTGGAATTTCCAAACGAGCAGCCGCTTCGATAGCCAAGTTCTTAGCAAGCAAGCTCTTACCAGAACCTTTTTCACCAGCAAGCATAATACCTGTAGATGCAGGGCGGCTCATAAATGTATTAAGAATACGATCGGTGTTCTTATTCAAGTCACCATACTTCTTACCCTTAATTTCAAAGCTGTCAATCATTTCCAAGTAAAGAGGGCCGTCCATAGGCATCTCTTTAACAACATAGTTCCCAGCAGGAAGCTTCTCACGAAGGTCCATTGCCTCTTTAGGGCTGACTCGGAATGTGTTACCTGATTTCAAAAAGTATGACATGTAAATCTCTTTCAATACTGTGTTTGTTTATGTGTGCTAATTGTAACAGGACCCGAAGGTCCTGTCAATAAGTTTTTACAACTTATTTGCGAGCGTTTGCTCGAACTTGCTCGAAAGTAATTTCTTTTACGAGCTTGCCATCGCGGTAGACTTCTTCCAACATGTTAACAAATGGGCCAATACCTTTGTCAGTCCAACCAGTAGGTTGTTTAACAGCAGTTACCCATTCGCCACCACTCTTCCAAAGTTGGATGCGGCCTGCTTTAGACTTCTTACCAGGATCGGTAATTGGGTCTTTAACCACATCGCGGTCCTCACCGTTAACAGTTACATTGGAACACTTCATAGCGAACTTTTGCGTGTCACGGTCAACTTGTTGCAACAGAGCACCACCCATACCAAATGCAATGTTATCAGCACTCCAACCATATGCTTGGAATCCACCAAGGATCATACGGATTGTGTGTTCGTTAACACCATCACCTTGGATTAGGCGAACATTGTTAAGGACTTTGTAGCCTTTAGCGTTTGTAGTGTAGCCGAACTTGTCTCCGAGGATCTGTACTAGCTTACGGCATACTGTATCTGGGTCGCCACTATCTGGACGAATGACAACAGTAGCACCGCTTTGAACAACTTCATCGCGAAGCTCTTCTCCCCAAAGTTTACTTGCGGCATTAAACACATCATAGCTATCACTAACCACAGCAACGATAGAACCAGGCTTAGCAAAGTTAGAAAGCATGTTACGATAAGCATCTACTTCACCATCACGGCCCCAACTAGTGATTGTTGAGTGTTCGGCGGCAGGGATAGAAAAGCCGCTAACCCCAGCATCATAGTATTCGCGAGCATACACAACACCAGAAATAGTATCACTACCCATGAAGTTAACCAAGTGTGCCGCACCTCCGATAGCCGCTGATTCCAAGCTAGAAACACCACGAGCACCGAAATCATGCAACTTAAAATCAATAAGGGAAGGGTCACCTGTTCTCTCCAAATAGTCTAAAATAACCTTGCGGATTGTGTAACTCTGTGTTGCCACAGTAGTTGGGTACCAAATAGCACGAAGCAAGGCAGTTTCGAGCCAGGTAGTTAGCCAGAAACATTCTGGGTCTGTGTTTTCAATTGTTGCCAATACTTGCTTGACAGGTACCACTGTACCCTCCGCGACTGATCGGATAACAACTGGGAGGTATCCATTGTGCTTGTCAAGAATGTATTGCCACCCTGCTCGGTTGAAAGGCTCACCGTGTGCGGTAAGGATCTCGTCAGCAATGTCAATGTCTGACTGACTGATGGGATCAACCAAGTATTCTTTAATGAATGCTTGTAGTCCGAAGAAGACTGTCTGATCGTAACGACCTCCTCTTGACTCGATATATGAATATACATTTGTGGTACCTGCTGGGTACTGTTTGAACATGCTAACTTTATAGCTGTCTGTGTTCAGAATGATGTTTTTTGCTAGTTTCATGATAAACTCCTTATCAGTTTGTTCACCCGTTGCGTCTATCGCTTGGGCTTAGTATTAGTATAACAAAGACCCCATGTCCTGTCAACTATTATCGAGTAGCCGGATCAAAAGTATCTTGAGTGAATACTTTGGTCCCTTTACTCAAAACTTGCTCATTTTCGAAAAATACAGTTGCACCGTCAAAAACAGTTTCTGTATATTCGTCTCGCTGACTACCTTTGGTAACACTACGCATTTCCAATTTGATAGTTTTTACTCGTTTGCCAGTTTGTTGCTCAACGATTGATTTAATCATTTCTTCAACGACTTTTGGGCTAATTTTTGCACTAACGGCAAAATCAAAATTATAGCCTTTCATTTTATGCTCCTAAAAAATGTTGCAGAATTTCGTAGTGGTCTTCGAAGCACTCTTCGCTTTTAACCTCTGCGATAGGAACCCAACGAGCTTTCTCAGCATCGTCGCTACCTTTTACCTTAGGCAATTCGCCGTCAGGTAGTTGAATGAAGAAAGCATGTGTAATAATGCGTCCACGAGGACTACGGTCAATAGCATCAAACACTTTGCTTCGTACAATGCTACCACGCAACACAGGAGCAGGAACTTTAATCATAGTTTCTTCTCTAAGTTCACGGATAGCGGCATCTTCAACTGACTTGTCAGTATTAGCGTTTACATATCCACCAGGGAGTGCCCACAGGCCCTTGCCTGGTTCAGCACGACGACGAATCATCAGTACATGGCCACTTTGAATAACTACGGCGTCAGCAGTACTAAAGATAGGAGGATAAGGAAGTGAAGCATATTGCTTCTTGTAGGTTTCTACAAACTCACGCTCACGGATGATTTGTTGGAACTCTTCAGTTTGACGGAAACTCATTAGAAAGTCGTAAGTGGATTCCGGAACAACATTCTTGATGAAGTTGCTGTTGAAACTTTGCTTGAAGTACAAGTCTCGAATGTTGACAGCACTCAGCGGCTCAATTTCTTCAACATTCTCAAAACCCCACTGCGGAAACATGTCTAAGTAGAAAGAGCTTTCGTCTTTCTTGTGTCCGATAACAGCAATCTTTTCTCCAGGCTGAGTGTGTTTAGCAACAAGAGCTTGAACACGAACTGCCCATGCTTGGTCGTTATAAATTGTGTCTGGGTTTGCTTCTACGCTAATCTGGATACTAAGCCCGCTAGTAGCCGCACGAATCATACGCTCACGCTCAAGTGAGGTAAATGGGTTCTTATAAGTTCTAGGTTGATTAGCACTACCTGTAACGACAACAAGTCGATTACAAAGAGCAGTTGCTCGTTTTACAATCTCAAGGTGAGCATTGTGGAATGGTTGAAAGCGTCCGATAAGGACAAGTGTATCATACTTCTTAGACATAGAAAAATCCTTTCTATAATGTAGCGTTGCGTCTATCGCATTGCTTACTTTTATTTATGTGTTTAGTATAACACCTAAACTAAATGTGGTCAACTATTTTTGGTTACTTTTTAGTAAAAACCCAAAGGTCTTCAAAGTTTCCAGCTCTAGTCTTTTTGGCTTGCCTAGAGCCCGAAATTGCACTCCATTGTACACGATATTGGTTGTCTAAAGGCAAGTGCTTTAGTACAACATCACGCATGTCTTGGCTAATTTGGACTTCTTGTTTGGCTTTATTTCTGTAGTTGCTAATAACGAAGCCAAACTTAGCACCTGGCTTTAAGACTTCACAGCACAATTTAACAGTTTCTTCCCAATAGCCATTTAGCCAATCTTGATAGTTTGGAAAGTTAGCAAAACTTTGATCTGCGCTGTCGTAAATTTCTAAGTCAAAGTAAGGCGGGCTGAATAATACAGCATCAACTTGATTGCGATACTTTGTATCAAAGTTGTGTTTGTCTGCTAGTTGTTCGCTAGGACAAAGATACAAGTCAACAGTCTTTTCTTGTATCTCAAACAAACTTCTATCTCTGTAGTCATTGTACGCTTGATGCAACAATGTGCCATTGTCAACTACACTAGGAATAACATCTGTAGCAATAAAGTTTTTCCAGTTAGTAGAATAGAAACCAAGTTGATAAGCATTCCAGCCCATTACAGGAGCAAAGATTGTTTCGCCAGTGAACACTTCTTCCATAATACCTTTATAGGTAGCAGGGTTAAAGATACTAGCACGATTAGCACCAATCATAAAGTCTAACCAGAACTGACCGTAGTCGTCATCGATGTTACAGATGTGATCAAACATTGCCGGGCCGGCAAGGCTGTTGCGGATTTTAAAATCCTCAAACATTGCTTTCATTAGACCAAATGTGTACTCACTGTCGTTAGTGTATAACTTCTTTGTATTGTAGAATGTTTCAAAGTTAATGTTCTTACAAATTCTACCATACTTACTATTAGTGCGGCCTGCAAATGTAATGTCGTCTAGGATAGTAGCATTAGGAATGTCAAAATAAAAATCAACAGACTCAGTTAGTGCGCCATAACGACGGAACCACTCTGCTAGTGTTACCTCAGGTTCAACAACAAATGCTTTGTAGAGTTTTTGTTTAAATGTGTCAAGGCGCTGTTTACGGTTGTCTTTCTTGCCTACGCGATCGATAAAGTCGTCAATGTTACTGCGTACAGCGAATGTACCAGTCTTGTCACTAATATCAAGCACACCTAACCTTGTACAGAAGTCATCATATGATGTATTCTTCTGTAAGTTAAAAAGTTTGATAAAGTTAGTTAAATCGAATGTTAGCGTCTTCATGTACAATAAATTCCTTTGGCCAATTGTTGTGCAGGTGGAACTGCGGACAATGATTATAACCATTAGGTGGGCCGCCAGAATTTTTCATTTGTACAAAGAAGATTGGCTTACCAATTTTACCTTCTTTGACACTAGGCATAGCACAACGCAAAACAGTCCCCTTGGGCATTGTAACCCAAGTACAGTTGTCGACAATCCAGTCCACAAACTTATTTACGTCTATTGCTTGAAAACCGCCTTTTTTCTTATTGGCCCAGATGAGCCAAGGTGCTTTGTCTTCGTCATTTAAACTTTGCAATAGTAGTACTGCGATTTTACGCTTATTGTCGTTGAACCATTGCTCTACTTCATTCCAGCCGTCAATGTTCTTACTCTTAATGCGGCGATACTTAATTTCTTCAGCATCAAGTTTTACACCCTTAGACCATTCAGCCCATTGTGCTAAATCGTTAGTGCCAAAGAACTTGTCTAGCTTGTCGTACAAGTTTTTAGGAATGTTAAGTTGTGTAGCAAGACTTTTGAGTGTAGGCAAGTGTACCTGCGTGTTACCACCAGATGCATACTTTACACTTACATGAGTTCGCTTGTCCCCATTAATGCCAATAAGGTCACCTTTAGTACCTGTACCCCCATCGGAGTCTACAGAATCAAATTTGAAAATCTTAGCGACTGCTTCTTTGAGCACATCGTTCTTTTCTAAATTCCGGCCTTCCCAATATTCATTACTTGCCATAAGCTACCTTTAAAGTCAATACTGTAAGTATAACACCATTTGCATTAAAATGCAACTAGTTTAATTCCAAAAAAATAGCACCCGAAGGTGCTATTACTATTTTGGATGACAAGGCATAGTTGCCTCGGTTCCGCTGTTTCTTAGGCAGCTAAAGCAAACTCGCTGTCGTTGACAGCTACATCTACTTCAAAGAACGAAAATGCTTTTGTTGCATTTATTGGTTTTGCTTGATTTACGGTCATCGCCTACCGTGCTGTCCACTCTGTTACTCTTTGCCCTGTCGAAACCAGT
>JACCDJ011065003.1_pt1 | contig 19173 bp, 16 predicted proteins | sample 7444481 | NCBI WGS metagenome assembly JACCDJ01 (sample SAMN15323435, study PRJNA562643) | freshwater metagenome | isolation source: river surface water | place: USA:Blue River Watershed | collected 2017-08-15 | reverse complement strand
GTTGTTGATGTCTTCGCTGGTGCAGGCAAAGTGGATGAATTCGAGGGCGGCAGCGAACTCGGCTTTCAAAGCATCCGTCAAGGCCGGCAATTGGCATTGGGCTTTGAGCCAATACTCCACCGCTTTCACATCGTGGTTGGTGGTTTTCTCTATCTCTTTGATGGCCCATGCGTCGGCGCTGGAAAAACGCTGGATCAAACCGCGCAGGTGTTCACGTGCAGCGGCGCTGAAGGGTGGCAGTTGCGGCATGCCACTGTCGGAGAGGGCGAGCAACCAGGTGATTTCCACCTGGACGCGGCGGTGCATGAAGCCTTGCTCGCTCATCAGGGGCCGCAGCGCGGCGAGTTTGGCGGCGTAGCGGCCGTCCAAGGGCGAAAGGGCAGAAACAGCATGATCGTTCATGAATGAATTCTAGGCGCTGCTTTTGTGAGTTTGGTGCAAGCATCGCTCGGTAAAATGCCCACTCAACCACAACACAGAGTTCTCATGAAATTGATTGGCGCGTTAACCAGCCCCTATGTGCGCAAAGTACGCATCGTGATGGCCGAGAAAAAACTCGAATACGAATTCATCCTGGAAGACGTCTGGGCGGCCGATACCACCATCACCCAATCCAATCCCCTGGGCAAAGTGCCGTGTTTGGTCATGGAAGGCGGTGAAGCCTTGTTCGACTCGCGGGTCATCGTGGAATACCTGGACACCTTGTCCCCGGTGGGCAAGCTGATTCCGCCCAGTGGTCGCGAGCGCGTGGAAGTGAAAACCTGGGAAGCCTTGGCCGATGGTTTGTTGGATTCGGCCATTGCCGCGCGTTTGGAAGCGCATTGGGTGGGTCGCAGCGATGGTGAGCGCAGCCAAGCCTGGATCGACCGTCAATTGGGCAAGGTGCACGACAGCTTGGCCGCCATGAGCACGGGTCTGGCGGACAAAGCGCATTGCACCGGCAACCACATGAGCTTGGCCGACATCGCAGTGGGCTGTGCCTTGGGTTATTTGGATTTCCGTTTCCCCAACATCGATTGGCGTGACAACCACCCCAACCTCGCGCGCTTGCATGACAAATTGATGCAACGCCCCAGCTTCACCGAGACCTTGCCCCACTGACTCGGGGGGCGGGGCTCGCGCGGTGGCTCTGTCAGCTGTTGACTTTGTTTTTGAGCCAACGCATCAAGCTGCCGACGACGGGAAACTTTTCATACATTTCCTCTGCCGCGTCCCAGTAGTCGCGGTGCGTGGCGATGCGCCACACGCCATCATCGCCTGACTTGAAAACCAAGTGAGAACCACCATGGATGCGTTGATCCACACCGCGCTGCATGGTTTTGTAACGGAACAAAAAGTCCCACACCACAAAGCATTGATCGTCTTGCACGATGCGGTTGGTGATGACGAAGCGTGGGTTTTCCAAGACATCAAACATGTGTTGAAAAATCGCTTGCACTTGGTCGACGCCTTGCACCTGCTTGAACGGGTCTTTGAAGCGTGCGTCAGGCATGTACCACTGTCTCAGCTGGGTCAGATGCGCCGGCGTGAGGGTTTCAAACAAGCGCAAGATGTCTTCAACACGTTGGGCAGGGATGGTCATCTGGGCGTCTCCGTTCAAAGCCGTGTGCCTCGGCGCACCAGCGGGAAATACCAGCGGTAAGGCAGCATCTGAAGCAGTTTCAAAAAGCAGCTGAAGCGTTTGGGAAAGTGGATTTCAAAGTCGCCCGCACGCCAACCCTGCAGCATGTAGCTGGCCGCGCGCTCGGGGCTGATCAGCGCCGGCATCTCGAAGGTGTTGTGGGCGGTCAGCGGTGTTTCCACGAAACCGGGACAGACCACACTCACACCGATGTGGCTGTCTTGCAGGTCCATGTAGAGCGATTCCGTCAAATTGGTGAGGGCTGCTTTGGTGGGCGCATAGGCCAGACCTTGGGGCAAACCACGGTAGCCGGCCACACTGGAAATCATGCTGATGTGGCCGCGTTGCTGCGTCAGCATCAGCGGCAAGATGGCGTCGAGCAGCAACAAGGCACCGTGCAGATTCACTTGCCAATGCCTGTCCATGTCAGCCAAGTCAAAGGCTGTGGCGCGCTGTGCTTTGTAATACCCCGCACAAAACACCACCATGTCCAAACCTTGTTGCGCCTGCACTTGCAAAGCCGCTGCTTTCAAGCCGGGGCCGTCGGTCACGTCCACCGCCAGCGCCATGCTGCCCGGGTGGTCCGCGACAAATGCATTCAATTTGTCAGCTTGTCGGGCCGACACACAGACCCGTGCACCTGCCGCATGCAGGGCTTCGGCACAGGCTTTGCCAATGCCCGTGGACGCGCCGACCAGCCAGACGCTTTTGCCGCGCCAATCGGTGATCGGGGTGTTCAGCGGTTGGAAAAAAGCCATGGTGCTCAGACCCGCTTGGTGAAGGACAAGGTGACCTCACCCAGGAAAAAGCCCCATTTGCTCATGCTGGCCTTGTTGAGCATGACGCGCTCGCTCATCAAATACATCCAGTCGTCAAATTGCACATGCCAGACCCGACCGCTGACGGGCAGGGCCAGGGTGTAGGCCCAGTTGAACGCGTTGCCACGCACGCGACCGGAGGCTTGACCGACCACATCGTCGGCGCGTCCGACATAGCGCCCATCCCCCTGGTGGGTCAGGTGCCAGATGCGTTTTTGGGTGGTGCCATCCGAATACACGAAGTCTTCATCGAGCACGCCCTCTTCGCCATTCCAGCTGCAGTTCATCACCACGGTGAAGCTTTTCACCACTTGGCCCGAACGGTCGGTGAACACGCCCCAGGCGTCGACCACGCCATTGAAATACTGGCGCAAATCCAGCACAGGTTCAGTTTGCACGTGTTTCTCCAAAGAAGGCCCGGCACAACCGGTGGCCACAACCGCCGTGGCGGCCATGGATGACAACAACAAGCGACGTTTCATGGGTGATCCTTGATCGGTTCGAGAGAGGTTTTCAGCAGCAGCCACATGGCCACGATTTTCAACATGCAGGGCAGCAAGCCATAGGTCCAACTCAAGGCCAGCAAAGCGGGCGCGTCTTGCGCACCTGGCGCATAGCCCAACCAACCCAACAGGGGCAATGCAAGGCCTGCGGCCACGGCCAAATTCAGTTTGGTGGCCACTTGCCACCAGCCATAAAAAGCACCGCTGTGGCCTTGATCTGCATTGTGCTGCAACAACAGTCCATTGAGCATGGCGGTGGGTACGATGAGATCAGCACCCAAGGCCAAACCGGACACCAGGCAAATCAGGGTGAAGGCCCCGGCGTCACCCGGGCCCAAGGCCAGCGTCCAGACAAACACGACCACCGCCAAACCCATGCCGACCAACCAACTGTGCTGCAAGCCCCAGCGCGCAATCAGGCGCAGCCACAAGGGAAACGACACCGCAGCCGCCACAAAATAGACGCCTAAAAATTGCATTTGGGTTTCAGATGGCAGCTGCAAACGGTCTTGCACAAAAAACAAAATCAAAGTGGCTGGGATGGCCGATGCGATGCCGTTGGCCAAAAAAACCAGCAGCAATCGTTTGAAGCCCGCATGGCCCCAAGGCTGCAGCAACAAGCGCCAACCCGCGGCACCTTCAAGGCTGGGCATCGGCCGTGGCGCTTCCCACCAAGCCCACAGGGCCAGCGCCATCAGCAAGACCATCACACTCACCAACACATGCAATCCCAGCCAACTGGGGATGACCGAGGCGGTGACCACCCCCAACAGACCCAGGCCTTCACGCCAAGCCACCAAGCGACTGCGGGCCAAGGTGTCGCCACCCAAGCGAGCGCCCCAGCTTTGCAAGGCGATGTTGAGAAAGCTGAAACAGCTGTAACACACCACCAGCAACACCGCCAACAACAGCAGCAAAGCGTCCAAGGTCAGGGTGCGGCCGAGCAGCCACTGCGGGAAAAACAAAAACACAAACGATGCGGCCATCAAGGACGCGGCCAACAAGCAGCGCCTCAAGAGGCGCAATGCACTGTGCGACAGCAGGCGGTCCACCGCATAACCCAGGGCCGGATCGATCAAGGCGTCGAACAAGCGCGCCACGAACAGCAAACCGCCCAACAGCGCCAGCGAGATGCCAAATTGCGTGGCCACGTGGTGCGGCCAATACATGTAAAGCGGCAAAGCCACGAATGACAGTGGCAGGGCAGGCAGCCCCAGGCGGATCAAAGACAAGACGCCCGGGGCGGAGGGTTTGTTCATGCGGGTTTTTGCAAGGTGAACTGCAGCACGTCGGTGTTGTGCTCGGCGAATGCCGCTTCGCAATACGCCAAATAAAACAACCAAGTGCGCTCGAATGCTTTGTCAAAACCCAAGGCAGGCAACTCTGACCGCACTTGCAAAAAGTTTTCGCGCCAACGCCGCAAGGTTTCGGCGTAGTCCAAACCAAACGCGAACTGGTCCACCACTTGCAGGCCAGCGGCTTGGGCTTGTGTCACGAAGGCACTGGTGCTGGGCAAAAAGCCACCGGGGAAGATGTACTGTTGGATGAAGTCGGTGCCCAAGGCGTAACGCTCGTAAAGCGCATCGTCGATCACGATGCTTTGGATGCAAGCGCGACCGCCTGGTTTCAACAAGCGTGCGATGGTTTGGAAATAGGTGGGCCAGTATTCGCGACCCACAGCCTCGATCATCTCGATCGAGCAAATGGCGTCGTACGGGCCGTCGTTGGTGTCGCGGTAGTCTTGCAAGCGCAGATCGGCGTGCATGCTGTGGGCGTGCAAGCGCTCGGTGGCATAGGCCAGTTGCGAGGGGCTCAAAGTGATGCCCGTCACTTGTGCACCAAATTCATGGGTGGCGATTTCAGCCAGGCCTCCCCAGCCACAACCGATTTCCAACACGCGTTGTTGACCCCCCGCTTGCACCCCGGCCATGCGCAGCGCACGCCGCACCTTGGCCTGCTGGGCGCTCACCAGGTCTTGATCGGTGTTGCCCTCGAACCAGGCCGACGAATAAGTCATGGTCGGGTCCAGCCAGAGGCTGTAAAACGCATTGCCCAAGTCGTAATGCGCATGGATGTTTTTGCTGCTGTTTTTCTTGGTGTTGCGCCGCATCCAATGCCGAATTTGGTAGGCCAATCGACCCCACCAGGTGCCAAAAATCATGTCGTCCATGGGACGGCGGTTGACCACCAACAAGCGCAGCAAGGCGGTGAGGTCGGGCGTTTCCCAGTCCCCTGCGATGAAGGACTCGGCAAAGCCAATATCGCCGGATCGCAAAGCAGCACCAAACACCTGCCAGTTGTGCAACACCATGCTCGCTTGTGGCCCGCTGGTGTGGCCAAAGAAATGCGTGCGACCGTCAGGCAGTTGCAATTGCAAACCACCGGTGCTCAAGGCTTGCAACATGGACAGGGCGCGTTTGGCCGCAGCCGGGGTCTGAGGCCCTAAGTCGAGCAAGTTCAGTTTGGAAGAAGGGGTCATGGTCATGAGGCGTCAGGTGTCAGTGGCTGCCACGGGTGGCGAAATCGTCGGGAGGTGCAGGCTTGGTGACCAAAGGCACGCGCTTGAGCCAGAGTTGCAGCGCTTGCCAGTGGATGCGAACAATCACGCCCAAGCTGTGCATCGGATGGGACCACAAGGCGCGGCGCAGCGTGCTTGACGTCAGGGGCTCTAATCGACCACTGACGCTGGTGTTGATCAGAGGACCTTCTTCATCACTGTGGTCGATGCGCACCACGGTGCGAGGGCCTTGTGCATCCTCGGTGCGCATGAAGCGAAAGCTGTAACGCCCCAGCACTTGGCAAAAAGGGGACACGTAAAACACCTTGTCGGCGCGCAGGTCCTCGCCGTAGCGCGGCGCGGGCAACACATAGCAATGGCGTTCACCAAAGGTGTTGTTCACTTCGGCGACGATGGCCGCCAAGCTGTTGTCGCGGCGGTGGCAATACCAAAAGCTCACAGGTTTGAACACATAGCCCAGCACCCGTGCATAGGTGTGCAGCCAGACCTCGCCTTGGGCATCGTCGATGCCTTGGGCTTGCAACAGTTCATCCAACCAAGCCAGTGCGCCGCCTTGCGCCGGACCGCGACCATCGCCGTGGTCTTGGTCATGAAAGGACACCAAGCCTGCTCGGTTCAAAGGCAGTGCACCGCCGCCGTCCAACGCCATTTGGCGCATGGGTAACATCAAAAACCAGGTGTTGTAGGCAAAGGCATGCCGACTGGGGCGCAACCGTGTGTGGCGCACTTGGCCCAGGCCAATCAGCGGTGTCGACGCGTTGGCGTGTGGTGCATTCATGCGGCTTGTTGTTGGTGAATCAGGGTCAAGATGCCGTTGGCGGCGGCACGGCCTGCTTTCAAGCCGTCTTCATGAAAGCCATAGCCCATCCAGGCGCCTGCAAACCAAGTGTGCTGTACACCTTGCAGTCGGTTGATTTGTCGCTGCGCGTGGATCGCATCCAGGTCAAACACCGGGTGGTCATAGTCGAAGCTGTCAATGACCTTGGCGGGATCGATGGTCACCGCAGGGTTGAGCGACACAAACACGTTTTGTTGAAAGGGCAGGGGTTGCAGTTTGTTCAGCCAGTAGTGCAAACACACATGGGCATTTTCGCTGTGGTCCTCGGTGCGCTGGTAATTCCAGGCGGCCCAAGCCAAGCGCTTTTGAGGCATGACCGACGCATCGGTGTGCAGCACCGCGTGGTTGGCTTGGAAGCGTATGGTCGAGAGCAGTGCTTGTTCTTGCTCACTGGGTTGCTCCAACAAGCGCAAGGCCTGATCCGCGTGCGTGGCCAACACCACTTGGTCAAACTGTTCCACGCCTTGGGCGGTGCGCACCTGCACGCCATGCTGGTTTCTGGCAATGCCCAACACGGGGGTGTGCAGCCGCTTGTCGGCAATCCCATCGGTGATGGCTTGCACGTAATGTTTGGCACCGCCTTGCACCGTGAACCACTGCGGTCGGTTGTTCACTTGCAACAGCCCATGGTTGTCACAAAAGCGCACCATGGTGGCGGCGGGGAACTCGAGCATTTGCGAAGTTGGGCAACTCCAAATACAGCCCAACATGGGAAGCAAATAGGCGTCGCGGAAGGTGTTGCCAAAGCCGTGCTGGTCCAAAAACGCTTGCAGGGGTTGCATCAAGGCGCCATCGTTGTGGGCGCTGGCCAAGCGGGTGGCGAGCTGGTTGAACCGCAGGATGTCGCGCAGCAATTTCCAAAACCCGGGCCGCAACACATTGCTGCGCTGGGCAAACACGCTGTTGAGGTTGGCACCGTTCCACTCGAGACGTCGACGGCTGCGACCCCAGTGCGATTGCACCGAGAACGACATGTCCGAGGGGGCGGTTTGCACTTGCAGGTCTTTGAACAGCTGGATCAAACCTGGGTAGGTGCGTTCGTTGTAAACCAAGAAGCCGGTGTCGACGCCGAAGGTGGTGTCGCCTTGTGGGCCAGGCAAGGTGATGTCCACCGTGTGGGTGTGGCCGCCGAAATAGTCGCCTGCTTCAAACAAGCTGATGTCGGCCATGCCTTTCAGGTGGTGGGCTGCCGACAAGCCGGCAATGCCCGAGCCCACGATGGCAACCCGCATGTTCAACTCAGTGGACCTTGGTGGCGAGTTGCTTTTCAACTTCAGCCAGGAAGTTTTTGCCCAAAGGATCGGTGGCGCTGTTGAAGCTCATCACCTGTTTGCCGTCACGGCTGATCATGTATTTGTAAAAGTTCCACTTGGGCGCGGTGTCGGTGATTTGCGTGAGTTGTTTGAACAGCGGCGAGGCATCACTGCCACGCACAGTGGTTTTGGTGAACATGGGGAATTTCACGCCATAGGTGTTTTCACAAAAGTCGGCGATCTTTTGGTTGTTCTCAGGCTCTTGTGAAAAATCATTGGAGGGGAAACCCAACACCACCAAGCCTTGGGCTTTGTAGCGGGCATGCAGTTCTTCCAGTTTTTTGTACTGGGGCGTGAAGCCACAAAAACTCGCGGTGTTGACCACCACCACCACCTGACCCGCGTATTGACACAGGTTTTGCGGTTTTTCATCTTGCAAACGCTCCACCGTGTGTTGCAGCACCGCTGGACAGGCGGCTGGCTTGGCTGTTTGTGCCAACGCAGGCTGACAAACAACGCCGACAAGCCAGACTGACAGGGCGGCCAAAGAGCGGATAGAGGGAAGGGTATTCAGGGTTTTCATGGACGTGATCATCCTTTAATTTGGAGATATTGTCTATGACACGACAAATTACCATGGTTTTTCACTGACAATCGCCGCATGAACACACGTTCTTACAACCAAGCCATGAACTTGTCGATCGCAGCGGTTGAGCGCGACACGGGCATCGGCAAAGACACTTTGCGGGTCTGGGAGCGTCGCTACGGCTTTCCACAGCCAGGCCGCGACGAATTCGACGAGCGCAGTTATCCCCTGGAGCAAGTCGAAAAACTGCGCCTGATCAAACGCCTGCTCGACCAAGGCTTCAGACCGGGTCGCATCGTTGCCTTGTCGGTCGAAGAATTGCAGCGCATGAGCTACAGCGAGGTGGCTTCACCCCAAAGCATGAGCACTTTGGGGGAGCAACAAGGCACCGATTTGCGCATATACATGGAGCGTTTGCAGCAACACGACCTCGACGGTTTGCGGCGCAGCCTGCACCAGGCCGTGGCCAATTTGGGCGTCAGCCGTTTCGTCACCGAGTTGGTCGCCCCACTCAACACCATGATCGGCGACGCCTGGATGCGGGGCGAACTGGAGGTGTTCGAGGAACACCTCTACACCGAGTGCGTCACCGGTGCTTTGCACCAAGCCATCCACCAAGTCAGCAGCACCGCGCAAAGCGCGGCCCCTGCTGTGTTGCTGACCACTTTTCCGCAAGAGCAGCACGCCCTGGGTCTGCTCATGGCCGAGTGCATGTTGGCTTTGCAAGGCTGTCGTTGTTACTCCTTGGGTGTGCAAACCCCGTTGCACGACATCGCGCGTGCTGCTGAAGCCCACAAGGTGGATGTGGTGGCCTTGAGCTTCAGCGTCAGTTTGAACCCCAACCAAGTGGTGGACGGTCTGAACGATTTGCGCCATAAATTGCCAGAGCGCACGGAAATTTGGGCAGGCGGCGGCAATCCGGTGCTGCAGCGCCGCCCTCCCGCCAATGTGGTAGTGGTCCGCACCTTGGACAACATCTCCGAACAGGTGCAGCGCTGGCGCGACGCCAACCTCACCAACCCTTGAAACCGCAGGTGCATGTCTGAACTCAGCCTGAGCGCCAAACTTTGCCCGCGCGCCGAAGCCGCGCAAGCCGTTGCGGTCTTGCGTCAACAAGGGCCGGTGGTGTTCACCAATGGGGTGTTCGATGTGCTGCATCGGGGCCACGCCACTTACCTGGACCAAGCGCGCCAACTCGGTGCGAGTTTGGTGGTGGGTTTGAACAGTGACGCATCGGCCAAGCGCCTGGGCAAAGGCCCAGACCGCCCCCTGAACAACGAAGCCGATCGTGCTGTTTTGTTGGCCGCATTGGCCTCGGTCAGCTTGGTCACTTGGTTCGAGGAAGACACGCCCTTGGCTTTGATTGAGCAACTCAAGCCCGATGTGTTGGTCAAGGGCGGTGATTACGACATGGACAAGCTCGCCGAAACCCAGGTGGTGCGCGCCTATGGCGGGCGTGCGTTGGCGATTCCTTTTGTCGACGGCTACTCGACCACCGCCTTGGTCAAGCGAATACAGCAATCCACAACGCCTTGATGGCCGTGCTTTGCTCCGCCAACGACGACGCATCCACCCGACCCACTTGCTCGTCCAAACGCGCTTGATGCTGCATATGTCTTAATTCGCGGTAGGCATTGGCCGCCTCACGACCGACCCCCGCTGGCAACAATCCTTCGTCTTCCGCGCGCAGCAGCAAAGCGATGTTGCCGACGTTGTCGAGCAAGGCGGGGTGTTGGCCGGCGTGCGCCAACACCAGATGTTGCACCGCGAACTCGAGGTCGATCATGCCGCCGGGGCTGTGTTTGAAATCGAATTGACCCGCAGGCACCGGGTGTGCAGCACGCATCTTTTCGCGCATGGCGCTGATGTCCAAAGACAAGCTGGCGCGATCGCGCGGAGTGGACAACACCTGGCGGCGCACCGATTCAAATGGTTCTCGTAGCGAGTCATCGCCCACACAAAAACGCGCACGGCTCATCGCTTGGTGCTCCCAGACCCAGGCGCTGTTGCTGCCACGCTGGGTTTGATACTCGGCAAACGCGTCCAGGCTGCTGACCAGCAAGCCCGAGCTGCCATTGGGCCGCAACGCCGTATCGATTTCATACAAATCGCCTTCGCCGGTTTTCAGGGTCAACCACTGGATCAGCTTGCGTGCAAATTGGGCGTAGATCTCATTCGCTTGCGGGTGTTCGTCTTGGAAGATGAACACGATGTCCAAATCGCTGCCGTAGCCCAACTCCTTGCCGCCCCACTTGCCATAGCCAATGATGGCGAAACAGGGCAGGTCGCGGTGGCGGTTTTTCAGGCGCGACCAAACCCAACGCGCTGCCACTTCAACCACCGTGTCTGCCAATGCACTCAGGTCATCAGCCACTTGCTCCACGCTCAATCGGCCTTCCAAATCACGGGCCAAGGTGAGGAACAACTCGGCATGGTGGGCGCGGCGCAAGACGTTCAGCAAGCTCTCTTCATCGTCACCCCCACTCGCTTGCAACGCGCTGCGTCGCGCTTCCATGTTGTGGCGCAACAGCAGCGGGTCAAAGCGTTCGTTCAACATGCTGCTGTCGGCCAACTCGTCAATCACCCCTGGGTGTTTCAGCAAGTAGCGTGCGGGCCAACGGGCGGCCCCCAGCAAGCGCAGCAATTGCGCATGCACCTGGGGTCGTTCAAGCAACAAGGCCAGGTAGGTTTCGCGCCGCAGCAGTGGCTCCATCCAATCGCTCCAGCGCACAGCGGCCATTTCGCTGATGTCGCCTTGGCTCAACCACTGCTGGGTGCGCTGCACCAAACGCAGCAATCGCAACCGAGCGTCGTCGCGCAGCGCGCGTACGCGGGGCAATTCAGGCCAGGCGGCGATCCGCGATCGAAACACGGGGCTCAAGGTGTCTAGCAGCACCTCGAAATCGCTGGGTGCAGGCGTGCCTGCGGACGCTTGTTGGGTGTCATCGTCTTGGCGCAACAAGCGCTCGAACTCTTGTGCCACCCGTTCGCGGTGCTGGGCCAGTTGTGTTTGGAAAGCGTCCAAGGTCAAACCCAAGCTGTCGGCGATCCATTGCAAGTCCATCGGGTCGGTGGGCAGCACATGGGTTTGTTGGTCGTCCAGGTACTGGATGCGGTGTTCCACTTGACGCAAAAACACATAGGCCATGTGCAGGTTTTGCGCCGTGTCTGCAGGCATGAGCCGCGCCTGCACCAAGGCTTGCAGGGCGGGCAAGGTGGGCCGCATGCGCAGTTCAGGAAACTGCCCGCCCCGCACCACTTGCAACAGTTGCACCGTGAATTCAATCTCGCGAATACCACCACGCCCCAATTTCACGTCATTGGCGCGCTCTGGGCGCAAGGCGCTTTGGCGTTGCGACTGGGCGCGGATTTGCTGGTGCAACACCCGCAGGGCCTCGAACACGTTGTAGTCCAAGTAACGCCGAAACACAAACGGCACCACGATGTCGCGCAAAGCGCTGACCTGGTCGATGCAGGTGGCAGGTGCCACGACCCGTGATTTGAGCCAAGCCAAGCGCTCCCATTCGCGGCCTTGCACTTGGAAATATTCCTCGAGCGCGGCCAACGACACCACACTGGGGCCTGATTCGCCGTTGGGACGCAGCGCCAAATCCATGCGAAACACAAAACCATGCTCGGTGGTTTCACCGATCAATTGGTATATCTGTTTGACCATGCGGTCAAAGAACACCTGGTTGCTGACCACACCGCTGCCATCGGCCAAACCAAGGGTGTCGCCGTCTTCGTCGTACACGTAAACCAGGTCGATGTCGCTGGACACATTGAGCTCGGCCGCGCCCAGCTTGCCCATGCCAACCACCCACAGTTGAGCGCTGTCACCGGCGGGGGTTTGCGGCAACCCATGCCTTGAAGCCACGCGGGTACGGGCTTCTGTCAGGGCCAGATCCAAGCTGAATTCGGCCAACCAGGTCATGGTTTGGGTCACCACTTGCAAAGGCGCTTGCTGTTCGCAATCGAGCACCACCAATCGCTCCATCAGCAATTGCCGCAGCACCCGCAATGCATCGCCCAGTTGGGGCCAGTGGGCTTGCAGCTGTTGCAAACAAATGGCCATGTGTTCAGGGGTGGGTGTGCCGGGCGGCAACAGGTGCAAATACTGTGCGTAGCGTCGCCTCAGTCGTTGCACCAAGCGAACGCTGTCGGCCAGGTTGGGCAAGGGTTGATTCATGGGTCAGAAGGTGCTCACTGAGGGTGGATTGCCTGTGATAATTGAAACAGCTTCAACCTTGAAACCACCATGACTGAAACCCCTGCACCAGCTCCAAGCACGCCTGTCGGCTTGCGCTGGTTCGTCAGGTTCAGCCAATGGGTCTGGTGGCTGGTGCTCGGTTTTTGGGCGGTGTTGTTGCTGGCCACCATCGCCATGCATGTTTTGATTGTGCCGCGAATCATCGACTGGCGGCCCCAAATCGAACAAATGGCCTCGCAGGCCTGGGGCGTCAAGATCACCATCGGCGAACTCGAATCGGTTTCCGATGGCTGGGTGCCATCTTTCGAGTTGCGCGATTTTGTCATCCGCAACCAGCAAGACGTCGAGGTGTTGCGACTGCCCCAATTGCGTGCCACTTTGTCCCCTACCTCATTGTTGCGCATGTCGTTGGAGCGCATCGAGTTGGAACAACCCGAGATCGAGTTGCGACGCAGCGTCGATGGTCGCTGGCGTTTGGCGGGGTTGGATATGTCCAGCAATGAGCCGTCGGGCATGGCCGATTGGTTGCTGCGTCAGCCGGAGATCCATGTGCACCATGGACGTTTGCGTTTGGTCGACGAGGTTCTGGCCCAAGCGCCTTTGAATTTCACCGAAGTGGACTTGCAACTGCGCAATGGTCTGCGCAGTCACCAGTGGCGAATGGATGTCAACCCACCCCAAAGCGTTGGGCAACGCATCAGCTTGCAAGGCCAATTCACCCGAGACTTGTTCGACAACCATGCCTCTGACCTGTCAACCTGGCGCGGTCAGTTGTTTGCACAGACGGCACAAATTGATTTGAGTCCGTTTGCACCTTACTTGCAGCAAGCGGGTTGGCAGCTGCAAAGTGCGCAGGGTTGGTTGCGCGCATGGGTCGAAGTGGACCACGGTTTGTGGCGCCAACCCACTGTCGATCTGTCTTTGTCCAATATTCAATTGAAATCGGCGGACAAGCCCGAACCATTGTCCATTGCGCAATTGGCGGGACGGGTTCTTTGGCAGCCATGGGCCGATGGTTCTGGGCATGAACTGCGTATGCAGGAGTTTCTGCTGGCCATGCCCGAGGAAGAGGTGTGGCGCACGGGCGATTTGCGTTTGGCCTGGCGCAACGAAGGCGATGCATGGGCCCAAACGGGTGAGTTGCAAGTTGACAGCGTCTCACTGGCTGTGTTGGGTCGCGTCGCTGAGCGGTTGCCGCTCAACGCCGAATGGCGCGCCCAACTTCATCAAGCCAAACCCAGTGGGCAGTTGAGCCAACTCGATTTGCGTTGGTTCGATGTTCACACACCCGCCTTTCAATACAACGCCAAAGGATCGGTGTCCAACCTGGTCGTGCAATCTTCAGCGCCCAACAGCCCACCCACAGCGCTGTGGTGGCCGGGGACACAAGGCGCGCAAGTGCAGTTCCAAATGAACGAGCACGGCGGCAAAGCGCAGGTGAGCATCCAAAACGGCAGCATGAGTCTGGTGGATTGGTTGGAGGACCCACGCGTTCCATTGCAACAACTCCAAGGCGATGTGAGTTGGGAGAAGTTGGACAAACAATGGCAATTGCACATCAAGCAAGCCCAAGTGCTCAACGAATATGCGCAGGGCGAATTTGACCTGACTTGGAAAGAGGGTCTGAGCCGCCAGTCCTTCGGACATTTGGATTTGCAAGCCAAGGTTCAGCGTTTGGACGCCAGGGCTTTGCACCGTTACTTGCCCACCGACATGCCCGCATCCGGTCGTCGTTATCTGCGCGATGCCTTGCTGGGGGGGCAGTTCAACCAAGCCAAATTGGTGATCCAAGGTCCTTTGGACAACTTCCCCTTTGCCAAGACCAACGATGGCGTTTTCACCATCCATGCACCGTTTCAACAAGCCACCTTTCAATACGTACCCAACCCAGCACAGCCACTGTTGACGGCGCGCAAACAGCCGCCAACTTGGCCGCAGTTGCAACAACTCTCTGGTGAGTTGCAACTCAACCGCAACCGCTTGTGGGTCAAGTCGGGCACAGCACGCATCGGTGCCGGCGCTGCCATTCAGGTACCGAAACTCGAGGTACACATCAATGACCTGGATGACATGGTTGTCGATGTCAACGCACAATTCAGTGGCGGTTTGAGCGACGCCTTGTTCATGGTCAACAACTCGCCGTTGGCCGATCAATTCAAGCCCTACTTGGGTGCGGTCGTGGCCAATGGCATGGCCGATCATCAGTTGCGTTTGTCTTTGCCGGTAGACAAGCTCGATTTGGCCAAATTCCAAGGCAGCGTCACCTTGCTGGGCAACGATGTGCTTTGGCAGTCTGGTTGGCCACGCTTTGAAAAAGCACGTGGCGTGCTCACCTACAGTGAATCCGGATTGAGCGTCAACGGTGTGCGGATGCAACTGCTGGGCGGTGAAGCCAAGCTGGACGGTGGTTTGCGTTTCAACGACAGCCCCACTGACAGTTCGATGCGCTTGGTGTTGCAAGGGGCGGTCAGCGCCGAGGCCCTGCAGCAAGCACAGGAATTGGGCCGTGTCAACAGTTTGGCGACGGTGTTGAGTGGCAGCACCCAATATGTGGCGAGTCTGGGTTTGCGACAAGGCCGCCCTGAGTTCGTGATCACCAGCAACATGCAGGGCATGGCGCTGAACCTGCCTGCCCCTTTGGACAAGCGCAAAGAAGACGTCTGGCCTTTGCGCATCGACAACGAGTGGCTCAAAAGCACAGGCAAGTCATCGGTGGTGTTGGAGCAAATCAGACTCAGCTTGGACCAAGTCCTGTCGCTGGACTACGTGCGCGACATCGGCCCCGCCGTCCCCACTGTGTTGCGCGGTCAAATTTCGCTCGGACAACCGGGGGGTGTGAAAGATGCGCCCGACAACGGTGTGGCCTTGCAAATCAAACATGCCAAATTCAATGCCGACGATTGGCAGCAAGCCTTGAGTCCATGGACAGACAACGACAAAACCGGTTCGGCCGACAGCCCTTGGCAGGCTTACAGCCCCAATCGTTTGCAACTGCAGGCGTCGGAGTTCGTGTGGTTGGGCCGCACCTTCCACCAACTGCAAGCTTCGGCCGACAAACAAGGGGCCAAACACTGGCGCATCCAGGCCAAAGCCACCGAGTTGCAAGGCCAGGCCGAATACCGACCGGCGCAAGACAACGCCAGTGCGCGATTGGTGGCACGCTTGAACCATCTGACCATTCCACCATCGATGCTGGAAGAGGTGGAAACCGCTCTGTCCGATTCACCCAAAGACATGCCTGCATTGGACATCGTGATAGACAACCTGGAGTTGCGTGGCGTGAAATGGGGTCGTGCCGAGGTGGACGGCTTTGCCAGAACGGGCGCCACCGGCGCGCGCGAATGGGTGCTGAACAAAATGAACTTGACCATGCCCGAGGCCAGTTTTCAAAGCAAGGGGCAGTGGGGCGGTGCCAGCAAGGCGGCAGCCAAGCGCTCTCAACTGGACTTCACCTTGCAAATCCAAGACTCTGGTGAGTTGCTGGAACGCTTGGGGTTCAAGGGCGCATTGCGACATGGCAAAGGCCGCATGGCGGGCCAGGTGGGTTGGCAGGGTTCGCCCTTCTCGCCCGACTACAACAGCATGTCGGGTCAGTTCAACATCAACCTGGAGCGGGGCCAATTTTTGAAGGCCGACCCAGGCGTCACCCGTTTGTTGGGCGTGTTGAGTTTGCAGTCGCTGCCAAGGCGCTTGAAGTTGGACTTCAGCGATTTGTTCAGCGAAGGGTTTTTGTTTGATTTTGTACGTGGTGATGTCTTGATCACGCAAGGCATGGCCAGCACCAACAATTTGCAAATGAAAGGCGTGAGTGCGGCCGTGCTGATCGAGGGCAAAGCAGACATCCAGCGTGAAACCCAAGACATCAAGGTGGTGGTGGTGCCCGAACTGAACGCTGGCACGGCGTCTTTGGTGTATTCGGCCATCAACCCCGTGGTCGGCATCACCAGCTTTTTGGCGCAGTATTTTTTACGCCGCCCCTTGATCAAGTCCAACACCGAAGAGTTTCGTGTCCAAGGCTCGTGGAAAGACCCCAAGGTGGTGAAAGTCGACACGCCCCCCGCCAGCAAAACACCGGCCACAGCCACCCCATGAAAGCCACCCGATGAAAGCCGCGTTGTTGCAAATGGTGTCCACCTGTTCCAGAGATGACAACCTGGACCGCGCCGAAGCGCTGCTGACCCAAGCCGCTGAGCAAGGCGCTGAATTGGCGGTGCTGCCCGAGTATTTCTGTTTGATCGGCCAGCAAGACAGCGACAAACTGGCCATTGCCGAGGCGTTTGGCGAGGGTCCGATGCAAACGCGTTTGGCTCAAATGGCGCGTGCCCAGGGCGTGTATTTGGTGGCGGGCAGTTTGCCCTTGCGCATCGAAGACGATCCCACGCATGTGCGAAATGCTTGTTTGGTGTTTGACCCGACAGGGGCCTGCGTGGCGCGTTACGACAAGATCCACTTGTTCCATTTTGACAATGGTCAGGAGCGCTACGACGAACGACTGGTGCTGCAAGCAGGCGACACGCCGGTTTGTTTCGACTTGCCATCGCGCGATGGACACACCTGGCGCGTTGGCTTGAGCATTTGTTTTGACGTGCGTTTTCCAAGCCACTTTCGACAGCTGAGCGCCATGGGCGCTGAGTTGCTGCTGGTGCCCAGTGCCTTCACCCACACCACGGGTTCAGCGCATTGGGAGGTGCTGTTGCGCGCGCGCGCTTTGGACAATTTGGCATGGGTGGGTGCGGCAGCACAAGGCGGTGTGCATGAGAACGGACGCCAGACCTGGGGGCACAGCATGTGGGTCGATCCCTGGGGGCAGGTGGTGGCGGTGCAAGACACCGGTGCCGCGTGTGTGATGGCCGATGTGGACATCGCGACATTGCGTCAGCGCCGCAGCCAGTTGCCGGCGCTGCTCTGAGTTTTGGCGCACAGAGCAGTGCCCCCTCACTTGTTGTCGCTGTCTTCCTCCGCTTTGTCTTGCTTGGGCCGACCGCTGAACATGGTCCACCACACAATCAGCACCAGCAACAAACCCGCGACCAAGGCTTCAAGCAAAATCCACCACATGTTGTCTTCTCCAGTTCTTGCCTGCACTGTAAGCCGGTTGTGCCGGGGCATTGAAAAAACCGGGATTTGGGGGTTGTTGGCATTGTTGGTGGCTTGTGCAGCGCCTTTGCCTCCGCCCTCGGACGCACCCCCCATCCCCAATCAGCCTGCCCCTTCTGGTCCGCCACCTTCTGCAAGTTCACCACCCCCTGCCGTCACACCCGACAGCCCAGTCCCGCCCAGCAGCAAGCCGGCGCAACGGGCACCTGCTGAAGTGGCTGGCCCAGACCTGCGGCGCAGTCGATGGGTGGCAGTGGACTGGGAGGAGTTGCCCGGTTGGAACCAAGAGTCGATGCCCGAGGCCTGGCATGTGTTGTTGGCCAACTGCGAGCGACCAGGGGCGACCATGGCGCCTCTTTGTCCAGACATTCGCCGCTTGAGCATTGCCAGTGACGCGGAACAACGCGACTGGCTGATGAAGCGCATGCAAGCGCATCGCGTGGAGACTTGGGAGGGCGACCCCCAAGGTTTGTTGACCGGTTATTACGAACCCATCTTGGATGCACAACGCCAGCCCAGCGCTGTTTTTGCCACCCCATTGCATGCCTTGCCGTCGGGCTACAAAGCGGGTCAACCGTGGTTCACTCGGCAAGAGATCGACACCTTGCCAGAAGCACAACAAGCCTTGAATGGACGTGTGATCGCCTGGTTGGCCGATCCAGTGGACGCCTTGGTGTTGCAAATTCAGGGATCTGGTCGCTTGCGCATCACCGAGCCCAATGGGCAGGTGCGCACGGTGCGTCTCTCCTATGCGGGGTCGAATGAACAGCCTTATCAAAGCGTGGGACGTTGGCTGTTGGACAAGGGCGAATTGAAGGATGCCTCATGGCCGGGCATCAAGGCGTGGATGCAACGCAACCCACAGCGTGTCCAGCCGCTGTTGTGGGTCAACACGCGTTATGTGTTTTTCAAAGAAGAAGCCTTGCCGGACCCCAGTGTGGGACCGCGTGGCGCTCAAGGATTGCCGCTCACCGCAGGGCGTTCGATCGCGGTCGATCCGCAAAGCATTCCCTACGGCACACCCTTGTGGTTGGTGTCGCCAGGCCCGACGCAAGCCGTGCAGCGCTTGGTGGTGGCGCAAGACACGGGCAGTGCGATTGTGGGCGCGGTGCGCGCCGATTTGTTCATGGGCACAGGCGTGCAAGCCGGCGAGTTGGCTGGGCGCATGAAGCAGGCTTTGCGGCTGTGGGTGCTGTGGCCGCGGCCTTGACCTTTCGACACTTTGAAGAGCGGTCTGCATTGTCAGCCAAGCAATCACCCATCGCTCCGCCAGTCGCGCCCGCCGCTCACCGCAGCAAAGCTGCGACGTTCGCTACGCGAGCGAGGCTGGCGGGGCAATGTCAGTCCTCGTCCACAAGCCATAATCGTCATTCACACAACAAGAGACACGCATGAGCATTCCCCATATTGGCCATTACATCCATGGCGCCGTCACCCCAGGCCTCAGCACCCGCACCCAAGCGGTCACCAACCCCGCCACCGGCCACACCACGGGCCACGTCTTGCTGGGCAATGCTGCGGATGTCGACCAAGCGGTGGCCGCCGCGCAAGCGGCATTTCCCGCTTGGGCTGATGCGCCACCCCTGCGCCGTGCGCGCGTCATGTTCAAGTTTTTGGAATTGCTCAACCAGCACAAAGACGACTTGGCCCACGCCATCACCGCCGAGCATGGCAAGGTGTTCACCGACGCACAAGGCGAGGTGGCGCGTGGCATCGACATCGTGGAGTT
>JACCDJ011500829.1_pt1 | contig 19190 bp, 16 predicted proteins | sample 7444481 | NCBI WGS metagenome assembly JACCDJ01 (sample SAMN15323435, study PRJNA562643) | freshwater metagenome | isolation source: river surface water | place: USA:Blue River Watershed | collected 2017-08-15 | reverse complement strand
GAAGACGTGACACACGACGACCCGCGCCTCCTGATCGCTCTGGCCGCCTATGTGAACCGGCGCTCGCTGGAGCGCTCGTCCGGTATCACCGGGCAGCTGCGGGGTCACGAGTTCAAGGTGGGGTCAGACTTCGTAGTGGTGCAACTGGGTGAGAACGGCCAGCACACGCACCATCCAGTGCGCGTCGATGGCTTTGACATCGACAGCGGCGCCAGTGTGATCGAGGTCGAGGGCAAGCTGTTCGACCTGCGTAGCAACTGGCACCTGGGCGGCGCACGCATCCGCGGCACCGTCAACGGCCAACCCTTTACCGCGCAAGTCGAGCGAGGCCTGGCGCGTAATCCGGTGGCCATCGCGATCAGCCACAACGGCACGCGCATGGAGACCCTGGTCCTGGGCACTCGTACCGCCGAAATGTTCAAGCTGATGCCGTACAAGGCGCCGCCGGACATGAGCCGCTTCCTGCTTTCGCCCATGCCAGGCCTGCTGGTCGACGTCGCCGTGCAGCCGGGTCAGAAGGTCCAGGCTGGCGAGCGTCTGGCGGTGATCGAGGCGATGAAGATGGAAAACGTGCTGTTTGCCGTGGCCGACGGTGTGGTGGGCAAGTTGCTCGCTTCTAAGGGTGAGTCGCTGGCGGTGGACCAGGCGATTCTGGAGTTCGAATGAGCACGCCACGTCCCTTCAAGGTGCTGGGTGTCCAGCAAATCGCCATTGGTGGGCCCAGCAAGGATCGCCTGAGGACCCTGTGGGTGGAGATGTTCGGGCTCGAGGTCACCGGCAACTTCGTGAGCGAGCGCGAAAACGTCGACGAGGACATCTGCGCGATGGGTGTGGGTCCGTTCAAGGTCGAGGTCGACCTGATGCAGCCGCTGGATCCCGAGAAGAAGCCTGCGGTGCACACGACACCGCTCAATCACATCGGGCTGTGGATCGACGATCTGCCGGCCGCGGTGCAGTGGCTCACCGCGCAGGGCGTGCGTTTCGCGCCAGGCGGTATCCGCAAGGGGGCGGCGGGCTTTGACATCACCTTCATTCATCCCAAGGGCAACGACGAACTGCCGATCGGCGGCGAGGGCGTGCTGATCGAGTTGGTGCAGGCACCGCCAGAGGTGGTCAAGGCCTTCGCGGCGATGGCGGGCCAGGCAGCTTCCTGAGGCGGGCCTCAAGCAGTTTCGGTCAGAGGCCTGCAACGGCAGGTCGATCCGTCCTGTTTCAGACGCCGCGCTTGCCCTGCGCGCGCGCCAGTGCCGCTTCGATTACCGCTCGTTTGCGTGCGGCCTCGGCGCCCTCGGCCCCGTGCGTGTACGTTGGCAGGTCGGCCAGCTTGGCGCGGGCCTTCGCTTCCAGGCGGTCCTGCTGCTCGCGCGTGTCGCGTGCCATCCGGGCCTGGTGGAATTCGTAGCGTTCCCGCGCTTGCCGCGCTTGTTCGGGGGACCAGGCGTCCCATCCCGTGCGTGTATCGGTCACGTTTTCCAGCTGGATACAGTCGACCGGGCATGCCGGAATGCACAGCTCGCAGCCGGTACACGCCGGCTCGATCACGGTGTGCATGCGCTTGTTCGCCCCCAAGATGGCATCGGTGGGACACACCTTGAGGCACAGCGTGCAGCCGATGCACCAGGCCTCGTCGATCACGGCCACGGTGCGTGGGCCTTCGGTGCCGTGCGCAGGGTCGAGGTCTAGAGGAGGTCGCCCCGTGAGAGCGGCCAGGCGCTGCACACCTTGCTGCCCGCCCGGCGGGCAGCGGTTGATCGGGGCGTGATCGTCAGCGATGGCCTGCGCGTAGGCGGCGCAGTCCGGGTAGCCGCAGCGGGTGCACTGCGTCTGCGGCAGCGCCGCGTGCAGGCGTGCGGCCAGCGGTGTCACTCGGTGGGCGTGGTGGCCGCGACAGCGGGCCGGCTGGGGCGTGCCGACTTGCCGGCTTCGTGAAAGCGCTGGATGAAGTTGCGCACTTCCGGATAGACCACGTCGCGCCAGCGTCGGCCGCTGAAGATGCCGTAGTGGCCGGCCCCCGGGACTTCCAGGTGCTTCTGGCGCGCCTTGGGCACGTTGTGGCACAGCGCGTGGGCCGCCTCGGTCTGACCCGAGCCGGAGATGTCATCGAGCTCGCCCTCCACCGTGAGGTGGGCAGTGGTGGTGATGTCCTGCGGGCGCACGCGTTCGAGTTCGCCTTCGGGGTTGCGCACGTCCCAGGTGCCATGCACCAGGCGGAACTCCTGGAACACCGTGCGGATGGTCTCGAGGTAGTAGTCGGCGTCCATGTCCAGGACCGCGTTGTATTCGTCGTAGAACTTGCGGTGCGCCTCGGCGCTGGCTTCGTCACCGACGATCAGGTGCTTGAAGTAGTCGTAGTGGCTCGAGAGATGGCGGTCCGGGTTCATCGCCACGAAGCCGGTGTGCTGCAGGAAGCCGGGGTACACGCGACGGCCCGCGCCCGGGAAGTTCGAAGGTACGCGGTAGATCACGTTGTTCTCGAACCACTCGTAGCTCTTGTTCATCGCCAGGTTGTTCACCGCGGTGGGCGATTTACGGGCGTCGATGGGGCCACCCATCATGGTCATCGTCAGGGGCGTGGTCTCGCCGCGCGAGGCCATGAGCGAGATGCCCGCCAGCACCGGCACGGTGGGCTGGCACACGCTGATCACGTGGCAGTTGCCATACTGCGCCTGCACATGGCGGATGAAGTCCTGCACGTAGTTGACATAGTCGTCCAGGTGGAACTCACCTGCTTCCAGGGGCACGGTGCGCGCGTTCTTCCAGTCGGTGATGTAGACCTTGTGGTCCCGCAGCAGCGTCTGCACAGTGTCGCGCAGCAGGGTGGCGTAGTGGCCCGACAGGGGCGCCACCACCAGCACCGCGGGCTGCTTCTTCATGGCCTCCAGGCGGGCCGGGTCGTCGGTGAAGCGCTTGAAACGGCGCAGCTCGCAGAAGGGTTTGTTGACAGCCACGGTTTCGTGGATGACGACATCGGCGCCGTCGACATTCACGGTCTTGATATCGAACTCCGGCTTGACGTAGTCCTTGCACAGGCGATACATCAGCTCGTAGCCGGCCGAGACGCGCTGGGACATCGGGTTCTGGGCCATGGGCAGAAGCGGGTTGCTGTACAGCTTGGCCGCCGCCTGGGCGAAGTCCGCGAAGGGTTCCATGAGGGAACGCTGGGCTTCGTAGATCTGATAGAGCATGGTCCGGGTCCCTTTGAAGTCAGCTCAAATTATCGGTGCCCTGCGCTTGAGTCAGACTTACTGAGCCGCATAAATTGCTGCATTGCGGCAGAACGGTAATTCTTCACGTCGGATCCCCTCCGGCCGCGCCTGGTGGGCTCAGGCCGAATGCATCAAAAAAGCCGCCCTCAGGCGGCTTTTTGGGATGTGAGAATACTTTGGTATTGACGCGAGGCGATCACATGACCTTGGCGATGGACTGGCAGACGTGGTCGATGTTCTTGCTGTTCAGGGCGGCCACGCACATGCGGCCGGTGTCGGTGCCGTAGACGCCGAACTCGTTGCGCAGGCGAACCATCTGGTCCTTGGAGAGGCCCGAGTAGCTGAACATGCCGATCTGGTCGGTGATGAAGCTCATGTCCTGCTTGACGCCAGCGGCCTTCAGTCGCTCGACCAGGGCGCTGCGCATCTGCTTGATGCGCACACGCATTTCGCCCAGCTCCTTTTCCCACAGCGTGCGCAGGGCCGGGGTGTTCAGGACCGTGGCGACCACGGTGCCGCCGTGGGTGGGCGGGTTGCTGTAGTTGGTGCGGATCATGATCTTCAGCTGCGACAGCACGCGGTCGGCTTCGGCCTTGTCCTGGCACAGCACCGACAGGGCGCCCACGCGCTCGCCATACAGGCTGAAGCTCTTGGAGAAGGAAGTGGACACGAGGAAGGTCTGGCCCGAGGCCGTGAACTTGGCCACCACCGCGCCGTCTTCGGCGATGCCGTGACCGAAACCCTGGTAGGCCATGTCCAGGAAGGGCACCAGGCCGCGGGTCTTGCAGGCGGCGACCACCTGGTCCCATTGGGCCGGGGTGATGTCATAGCCGGTGGGGTTGTGGCAGCAAGCGTGCAGCACGACGATGGTGCCGGCGGGCGCGGCGTTCAGGGCGGCGAGCATGCCCTCGAAGTTCAGACCCCGCTTGGCAGCGTCGTAGTAGGGATAGCTCTCGACGGCGAAGCCGGCCTGGGCGAACAGGGCGCGGTGGTTTTCCCAGCTGGGGTCGGAGATCAGGACCTTGGCGGCAGGGTTCAGGCGCTTCAAGAAATCGGCGCCGATCTTCAGGCCGCCGGTGCCGCCTAGGGCCTGCACCGTGGCCACGCGGCCGCTTTTTACCGGCTCGCTGTCTGCGCCAAAGACCAGGTTTTTCACGCCCTGGTCGTAGGCGACGATGCCGTCGATCGGCAGGTAACCACGGGCCTTGGGGGCTTCGAGCAACTGCTTTTCGGCCTGGCGCACGCATTCGAGCAGGGGCAGCTTGCCCTGGTCGTCGTAGTAGACCCCCACGCCGAGGTTGACTTTCTGGGGGTGGGTGTCGGCGGCGAACTGCTCGTTGAGACCCAGGATCGGGTCGCGCGGGGCCATTTCGACAGCGGAAAACAAAGACATGGGCATCCTCGTGTGTGGAAACTGCGGGTGATGGGGGAGGGGGTGGGCGCCAGGGTCATCGCGCATGCGTTACCCTGTCCGATTGCCCTTGATTTTAAGCTGTCCTGCCTTCGCCTTCGGCCTGCCGTTTCATGTCTGAGTCTTCCCCCGCTTCTTCTGCCCTGGTTGCCGCCGAGGCCGCGCCGCCTGCTGCCGAGGGTCAGTTCGTCACCTTCCCTGGCTCGCCCTTCGAGCTTTTTCAGCCCTATCCGCCCGCAGGCGACCAGCCCACGGCGATCGAGCAGCTGGTGCAGGGCGTGCAGGACGGCGAGGTGTTCCAGACCCTGCTGGGCGTGACCGGCTCGGGAAAGACCTTCACCATGGCCAATGTGATCGCCCGCCTGGGGCGGCCGGCCATCGTGTTCGCCCCGAACAAGACGCTGGCGGCGCAGCTTTACAGCGAGTTTCGCGAGTTCTTCCCCAAGAACGCGGTGGAGTACTTCGTCAGCTACTACGACTACTACCAGCCCGAGGCCTATGTGCCGCAGCGTGACCTGTTCATCGAGAAGGACAGCGCGATTAACGAGCATATCGAGCAGATGCGCCTGTCGGCTACCAAGAGCGTGCTCGAGCGACGCGACACCATCATCGTAGCCACCGTGAGCGCGATCTACGGCATCGGCGCCCCCGAGGACTACACGCAGATGCGTCTGATCGCCCGCGTGGGCGACAAGATGGGCCAGCGCGATGTGATCGCGCGCCTCATACGCATGCAGTACACGCGCAACGAGCAGGATTTCTCGCGCGGGACGTTTCGCGTGCGCGGGGACACCATCGACGTGTTTCCGGCTGAACACAGCGAGCTGGCGATCCGCATCGACCTGTTCGACGACGAGGTGGAATCGCTGCAGCTGTTTGACCCGCTCACGGGCCGTATTCGCCAGAAGGTGCCACGCTTCACGCTGTATCCCTCCAGCCACTACGTGACGCCGCGCGACAAGGTGCTGGCGGCGGTGGAGTCCATCAAGCTCGAATTGAGCGAACGCCTGAAGGAGCTCACGGGCATGGGCAAGCTGGTCGAGGCGCAGCGCCTGGAGCAGCGCACGCGCTTCGACCTGGAGATGCTCTCGGAAGTGGGGCACTGCAAGGGCATCGAGAACTACACGCGTCACCTCTCGGGCGCGGCGCCGGGCGAGCCGCCGTCCACCATGACCGACTACATGCCCAAGGACGCCCTGATGTTCCTGGACGAGAGTCACCAGATGATCGGCCAGCTCAATGCCATGTACAGCGGCGACCGCTCGCGCAAGACCACGCTGGTGGAATACGGCTTTCGCCTGCCCTCGGCCCTGGACAACCGGCCCTTGAAGTTCGAAGAGTTCGAGCGGCGGATGCGCCAGGTGGTTTTCGTGTCGGCCACACCCGCCGACTACGAGAAGCAGCATGCCGGCCAGGTGGTCGAACAGGTGGTGCGGCCCACCGGCCTGGTCGACCCCGAGGTGCAGGTGCGCCCGGCCACCGACCAGGTCGATGACGTGCTGCAGGAGATCCGCCTGCGGGTGGACAAGCACGAGCGGGTGTTGATCACCGTGTTGACCAAGCGCATGGCCGAACAGCTCACCGACTACCTCAGTGACAACGGCGTCAAGGTGCGTTATCTGCATAGCGACGTGGACACGGTGGAACGGGTGGAGATCCTGCGCGATCTGCGACTGGGCACTTTCGATGTGCTGGTGGGGATCAACCTGCTGCGCGAGGGCCTGGACATTCCCGAGGTGTCGCTGGTGGCCATCCTGGATGCCGACAAGGAAGGTTTCCTGCGTGCCGAGCGTTCATTGATCCAGACCATCGGGCGCGCGGCGCGCAACATGAACGGCAAGGCCATCCTGTATGCCGACCGCATCACCGAGTCCATGCGCAAGGCCATGGGCGAGACCGAGCGTCGGCGCGCGCGCCAGGTGGCCCACAACGAGGCGCACGGCATCACGCCGCGCGGCATCGTCAAGCAGGTGCGTGACCTGATCGACGGCGTCTACAGCGAGAAGGCGGGCAAGGAGGCCGAGCAGCAGGAGATCCAGCGCGCGCTGGTGCAGGACCTGTCCGAGAAGGACGTGGCCAAGGAGATCAAGCGCCTGGAAAAGCTGATGCTCGAGCACGCACGCAACCTCGAGTTCGAGAACGCCGCCCGGGTTCGCGACCAGCTGTCGGCCCTGCGCGCCCAGGCCTTCGGCGGGCCTGGCCACGACAACGTGATCCCCCTGCGCCCCCAATGAGGCGTTGACATCGTTGCGGATTTGTCACGAACTGGCCCCGCGGGGCTAAAAAGTGACTGGCGGGTCTATTAACCCGAGCAACTCGGTCGGTTTTGGGGTATACTTGACCGCGTCAGTCAAGAAAAACACAGCCAGAGGGGCGGCAAAAGCCGCGCAGAGGGTGAAGACACGGGCCGGGCGTTCCCCGGGCAATTTGCAGTAACTGCCAAGCAGAACTAGGAGCTTGCGATGCGTCTCACAACCAAAGGCCGCTTTGCGGTCACCGCGATGATCGACCTGGCCTTGCGCCAGAACAACGGTCCCGTCACCCTGGCCGCCATCAGCCAGCGCCAGCAAATCTCGCTGTCCTACCTGGAACAGCTGTTCGGCAAGCTGCGCCGACATGAGCTGGTGGAATCCACCCGCGGCCCTGGCGGCGGCTACACCCTGGGCCGCAAGGCCGCCGAGATCACGGTTGCCGACATCATCGTGTCGGTGGACGAACCCCTGGACGCCACCCAGTGTGGCGGCAAGGAAAACTGCACGGGCGAGGGCGGTCGCTGCATGACGCACGAACTGTGGTCCTCGCTCAACCAGCGCATGGTCGAATTCCTGGACTCCGTCACCCTGCAGAAGCTGGTCGACGACCAGATCGCCAAGGGCGTGCAGATCGAGGACAAGCCTGCCATCAAACGTGCGATTTCCAGCGCGCCGGTGGTCAAGCCGATCCGCGTCAACGCGCCCAATTCGGTGTTTGCCCTGGGCTCGGTCCTGGCCGCCAAGGGCTGAACGGCCCGACGATCCTGCGCACAGCTTTACTCCGACAGAGATGACCCCGCACTTCCCGATCTATTTGGACTACGGCGCCACGACGCCGGTCGACCCGCGCGTGGTGGACGCGATGATTCCCTGGTTGCGCGAACACCATGGCAACCCAGCGTCACGCAGCCACGCCTGGGGCTGGGAGGCCGAGGAAGCGGTGGAGACGGCCCGCAAGAACGTGGCCGATCTGATCGGGGCTGACCCGCGCGAGATCGTCTGGACGTCGGGCGCTACCGAGTCCAACAACCTGGCGATCAAGGGCGCCGCGCACTTCTATCAGACGCGCGGCAAGCACGTGATCACGGTCAAGACCGAGCACAAGGCGGTCCTGGACACCATGCGCGAGCTGGAGCGCCAGGGCTTTGAGGTGACCTACCTGGACGTGCAGGAAAACGGTCTGCTCGATCTGGAGGCCTTCAAGGCGGCCCTGCGTCCCGACACCATCCTGGCCAGCGTCATGTTCGTGAACAACGAGATCGGCGTGATCCAGGACATCCCCACGATCGGCGCGATCTGCCGTGAAAAGGGGATCCTGCTGCATGTGGACGCCGCGCAGGCCACGGGCAAGGTCGCCATCGACCTGGCCACGCTGCCGGTGGACCTCATGAGCCTGGCTTCGCACAAGACCTATGGGCCCAAGGGCATCGGCGCGCTCTATGTGCGCCGCAAGCCGCGTGTGCGCCTGGAAGCCCAGATTCACGGCGGGGGTCACGAGCGCGGCATGCGTTCGGGCTCCTTGCCCACCCACCAGTGCGTGGGCATGGGCGAAGCCTTCCGCCTGGCGCGCCTGGAGATGACGCAGGACAGCGCGCACGCGCGCGCGCTGCAGCACCGCCTGCTGCAGGGGCTCAAGGACATCGAGCAGGTGTTCGTCAATGGCGACCTGGAGCGCCGCGTGCCGCACAACCTGAACATGAGCTTCAACTTCGTCGAAGGCGAGTCGTTGATCATGGGCATCAAGGGCCTGGCGGTGTCGTCGGGTTCGGCCTGTACCTCGGCCTCGCTGGAACCCAGCTACGTGCTGCGTGCCCTGGGCCGCAGCGACGAACTGGCCCACAGCAGCCTGCGCATGACGATCGGGCGCTTCACCACCGAAGAAGAAATCGACTACGCAGTGGACACCATCCGCAAGAACGTGGAGAAGCTGCGCGAGCTCAGTCCGCTTTGGGAGATGTACCAGGATGGTGTTGATCTGAGCACCATTCAGTGGAGTGCGCATTAGACGAGTCCACCCCGAAGCGCCTGTGGCGCTGCCCCTCAAGGGGCGACAGCAGCGGACTGGCGAAGCCAGATCCGCGCTGTCACTGGAAGGTGTGGTTGGCGATGTGCCGGTATGAATTTGGGAGTTTGTGATGGCTTATTCTGAGAAAGTTGTTGACCACTACGAAAACCCCCGCAACGTCGGCTCCTTCGAAAAGGGCGATGAGAGCGTGGGTACCGGCATGGTGGGCGCGCCCGCCTGCGGCGACGTCATGAAGCTGCAGATCAAGGTCAACCCCGCCACCGGCGTGATCGAAGACGCACGCTTCAAGACCTATGGCTGCGGCTCGGCCATCGCCTCGAGCTCGCTCGTGACCGAGTGGGTCAAGGGCAAGACCCTGGACGAAGCGGCGCAACTGAAAAACAGCCAGATCGCCGAAGAACTGGCGCTGCCGCCGGTGAAGATCCACTGCTCCATCCTCGCCGAGGACGCGATCAAGGCGGCGGTCGAGGACTACAAGAAGAAACACGCGAACTGAAGCAGCCCGAGAAGTCGTCCAGATGTCCGTCACCCTGTCCGAATCCGCCGCGCGCCACGTCACCCGCTACCTGACCAAACGGGGCAAGGGTGTGGGGGTGCGTCTGGGCGTGAAGACCACGGGCTGCTCGGGCCTGGCCTACAAGCTCGAATACGTGGACGAGATCGCCCCCGAAGATGTGGTCTTCGAGGACCGCGGCGTGAAGGTGCTGGTCGACCCCAAGAGCCTGGCCTACATCGAAGGCACGCAGCTCGATTTCGTGCGCGAAGGCCTGAACGAAGGCTTCAAGTTCAACAACCCGAATGAGCGGGACCGCTGCGGCTGCGGCGAATCCTTCAGAGTTTGACCCACCCCCGAAGCGCCTGGCGGCGCCTCCCCCTCTAGGGGCGCCACCCGTGGCCCGGCAAAGCCGGTTCCACGGTGGCCCTGGAAATTCTGCGCCACCGACCATGCGACTGGATGACAACGACTTCGTGCTGTTCGGCGTGCCCGAGCGGTTCGCCCAGGATCGCGCCCGGCTCGACGAGCGCTGGAAGCAGCTGCAGCGCGAAGCCCACCCCGATCGTCATGCCGCCCAGGGCGCCGCCGCCCAACGCGTGGCCATGCAATGGTCGGTACGGATCAACGAGGCCTACCAGCGTCTGAAGGACCCCTTAAAGCGCGCCGCCTATTTGTGCGAGCAGCGCGGTGCCCCGATCCACGCCGAGAGCAACACCGCGATGCCGACGGCCTTCCTCATGCAGCAGATGCAGTGGCGCGAGGCCCTGGACGAAGCCTCGTCCGAGGGCGATCTCGAGGTGCTGGCGCGCGAACTGGGCGCCGCGCGTGGACAGGCCCTGGAGACCATCGGGCGCCTGCTGGACGAGGCTGGTGATGCAGCCGGCGCCGCGCACGAGGTACGCGCGCTGATGTTCATCGAGCGCTTTGACCATGACGTGCAGGCACGTTTCGAGCAACTGGGACAATAGACCGCTTCATTCACCCGTCCGATGGCTCTCCTGCAGATCTCCGAACCCGGCCAGGCGCCCGACCCGCACCAGCGACGCATCGCGGTGGGGATCGACCTGGGCACGACCCACTCGCTGGTGGCCGCAGTGCGCCATGGCGTGGCCGAGTGCCTGCCCGACGCGCAGGGTCGGGTGATCCTGCCTTCGGTGGTGCGTTATCTCGAGGGCGGAGGCCGCCAGATCGGGCACGAGGCCCATGCGGCGCAGGCGCAGGATCCGCACAACACCATCGCCTCGGTCAAGCGCTTCATGGGTCGGGGGCTGGCCGATATCGCCAACCGCGACAAGCTGCCGTACCGCTTCATCGACCAGCCGGGCATGGTGTCGCTGGACACCCGTGCTGGCGCCAAGAGCCCGGTGGAAATCAGTGCCGAGATCCTGGCCACGCTGCGTTACCGCGCCGAGGACAGCTTTGATGACGATCTGTATGGCGCGGTGATCACCGTGCCCGCGTACTTCGACGACGCGCAGCGCCAGGCCACCAAGGACGCCGCGCAGCTGGCGGGTCTGAACGTGCTGCGCCTGATCAACGAGCCCACGGCTGCCGCCATCGCCTATGGCCTGGACAACGCCAGTGAGGGCGTCTACGCGGTGTATGACCTGGGCGGCGGTACCTTCGACATTTCCATCCTGCGCCTCGCGCGCGGGGTGTTCGAGGTCCTGGCGACCGGCGGCGATTCAGCCCTGGGTGGCGACGACTACGACCGTGCCTTGGCCGAGGTGATGGTGGCGCGCGCGGGTGTGCAGATCACCACGCCCGAGGACAAGGCCGCGATCCAGATGGCGGCGCGCGGCGCGAAGGAGGCGCTGTCGGCCCAGGCTGCAGTGACCGTTGCGGTGACCGCAGGGGGTCATGCAGTGGCAGTGACCGTCACCCGTGATGAATTCGAGGCCGCGACCGCGGACCTCACCGCCCGCACCCTGACCGCTGTTCGCAAGGCCTTGCGCGATGCCAAGCTCGCGCGTGAGGACGTGCAGGGCGTGGTGATGGTCGGGGGCTCTACCCGCATGCCGCAGGTCCAGCGCGCAGTGGGTGATCTGTTCGGCCGTGACCCCCTGAACAATCTGAACCCCGACGAGGTCGTGGCACTGGGCGCCGCGATCCAGGCCAACCAGCTGGCGGGTAACGACGCCAGCGGCGACCTGTTGTTGCTCGATGTGATTCCCCTGTCATTGGGTATTGAAACCATGGGCGGGCTGGTCGAGCGCATCGTGCATCGCAACGAGACCATCCCGACGGCCAAGGCGCAGGACTTCACCACCTACCAGGACGGCCAGACTGCGCTGGCTCTGCACGTGCTGCAAGGCGAGCGTGACCTGGTGGCCGACTGCCGCAGCCTGGCGCGCTTCGAGCTGCGCGGTATTCCGCCGATGGCGGCGGGGGCAGCGCGTATTCGCGTGACCTTCACGGTGGATGCCGATGGCCTGCTGTCTGTCAGCGCGCGTGAGCAAACCAGCGGTGTGGAGGCACGCATCGACGTCAAGCCGTCCTACGGCCTGAGCGACGAACAGGTGGCCACGATGCTGCAAGACAGCTTCGCGACCGCCGAACAAGATATTCGCTCCCGCGCGCTGGTTGAGGCGCGGGTGGACGGCGACCGTCTGCTGCTGGCGACCCGTAGCGCCCTGGCGGCCGACGGCGAGCTGCTGGCTGCCGACGAGCGCGCGCGCATCGATGCGGCGATGGAGCACCTGACCCAAGTGCTTGGCCAGGCCACCGACGCCGCAGCCATCGAGGCCGCCACCGAGGCCCTGGCCCAGGCCACCGAAGGCTTTGCCGCAGCCCGCATGAACCACGGCATCCAGAAGGCACTGGCCGGCCGCAACGTGGAGACCCTCTGACATGGCCATCATCAAGATCCTGCCGCATCCCGAGTACTGCCCGCAGGGCGCGCAGATCCAGGCGAGCGCTGGCACCTCGATCTGCGAGGCGCTCCTGGAAAACGACATCAAGATCGAGCATGCCTGCGACATGAGCTGCGCGTGCACGACCTGCCACGTGGTCGTGCGCGAGGGCTTTAACTCTCTCAACGAGATGGACGAGAGCGAGGAAGACCTGCTCGATCGGGCCTGGGGCCTGGAGCCCAATTCGCGGCTCTCGTGCCAGGCCATCGTGGACCACCAGGATCTGGTGGTGGAGATCCCCAAGTACTCCATCAATCACGCCAAAGAGAACCACTAGGCGTAGCGCCGCGGCGGCCCGGGCCAGCCTCTAGAATGGGCCGATGCGCCAGATCGTTCTTGATACCGAAACCACCGGCTTGTCCGCCGAGACCGGCGACCGCATCATCGAAATCGGTTGCGTGGAGCTGGTGGCCCGCAAGCTCACCGGCTACAACAAGCACTTCTACCTGAACCCCGACCGGGACAGCCATGAAGACGCGCTCAAGGTGCATGGCATCACGCGAGAGTTTCTTCAGGACAAACCGCGTTTCCAGGCCGTGGTGGATGAACTGCTGGAGTACCTCGAAGGCGCGGAGTTGATCATTCACAACGCGCCCTTCGACCTGGGTTTCCTGGACAAGGAGCTGGAGCTCGTGGGCAAGCCCCCGATCCGCACCGTGATCGGCGGGGTGATCGACACCGTGGTCATGGCCAAGGAGATGTACCCGGGCAAGCGAAACAGCCTGGACGCCCTGTGCGACCGCCTGGGCGTGGACAACTCCAATCGCACCCTGCACGGGGCGCTGCTGGACGCGGAGCTGCTGGCGGATGTCTATATCAACCTCACGCGCGGGCAGGACGCGCTCCTGATCGACGTGGGGCCGGGCGAGGCCGGCGCGGCCCTGGGCGGCGTCCAGGTGGACCTGCGCAGCTTCAGCCTGCCGGTGCTCGAGGCCAGCGAGCAGGAACTGGCTGCCCACGAAGGCGTGCTGAAGGACCTGGACAAGGCCAGCGGGGGCAAGACCGTGTGGCGCCAGGCGGCTGTGGCATAATTGCGGGCTTTGGTGCTGGGCCGGATCGATGATCCGTCTTCGGTACCTGTGAGCCCGATGGGGTGGTTAGCTCAGTGGTAGAGCATCGCCTTCACACGGCGGGGGTCGGGGGTTCGAAACCCTCACCACCCACCATCTCGCTCGATCAAGGCCGTGTGCGGTCCTGCGGGTGCCAGTCGCCTTTGAGGCAGTGAAGTAGTTCATGCCCCAGGGAGTCAAGGTCGACTCGCTTGGCGGTGATGATGTGACACCGCCCGTCATCCCACCAGAAGGCGCAGGCTTGCACCGCATAGGCGAAACCCTTGTTTCCGTAGGCCCGGCTTTGGCGCTCGCAAGCCTGCTTGGGGTCGTCCGCCACTTCAAATTGAAGGACGACTTTTTTGTTGCTCACGGTGTGCCACTTTTCCGTGTGACTGACTTGTGAGGCACCGGCCAGCGAAGTGCCCAATGCCAGGATCACGATCAGATTTTTCATCCTCGGTCTCTTTGATTTTTGTACGTGCAGGCCAGAGCGGCCGGATGAAGCCCCGCGGGCCTCGGATGGTGTGGCTTATCGGGTGTCCAGACTGTCCTTCAAGGCAACGGGCCAGGCGTCGCGCTTGATCGTTGCGCCCCGTATGCGAATCTTCTTGAGCGCGGTGAGCCCGGTCAGCGTATCGAGGTCCGTGAGCTCGCCCGAGCTGCGAAGGTCGAGTTCTTCGAGCGCTGTCCAGCCGGCCAGGAAGGCCACGGATCCCGCGTAGCCCGGGATCTCCAAGGCCGTTACTTGCGGGCAGGGGGGTAGGGTGTGCAACGCGGCGCTGGGCGTTTGCGCATTGAACTTCAGTGTCTTCAGCGTTGCGATACGACCCACGGGTGCTAACGCTGTGGGGTAGGTGCCGCTTGTGAGGTCAAGCTCGGTGATCGCCGCCGACTCCACGCCACTGAAATCTTCGACGGTGCAATCCCACAGGCGCAGGACCTGCACTGGCCCCAGACCGTCCAGGGAGCCCAGGGTCGATTGGTTGCCAGTCAAGTTGCGGCAGCCCGATAAGCCCCGCAGCGTCGCGGCGCCAGCCCAGATCAGTCGCACGGTCTCCAGCTGCGGTGCCTGCAGCGCGTCGAACTCGTGGCGCCCATTTCTGACCTCAAGGGAGGTGAGCGAAGGCAGCTCGTAGGCCCAGCGATGGGTGCCGGATTTGTCGCTGCCACGGATGTCGAGCGCGCTGCAGTGGCGGAAGTTGGACAGGTCGATGTCCCACGACTCGAGCGTCAACTGGACTTTGGTGATCCAGGGGCATTGCAAGAAGGGCGTCGTGTCTGCCGTGGCACTCACTCGGAGTTCGAGGTGGTGGACGGCCTTGAGCCCCATGACGAAGCGCAAGTCGCTCAGGCCTCGGCCAGTGTCCAGGCGTACGGAATGGCTGCCGTAGGTATCACCCGGGCTGGCTGTCAGCTCGGACATTCCGGACAGCACCGACAGGTCGGTGAGTGACGGGCAATCCGACAGGCTCAGCCCGTTCAGTCCGGCGCAGCCTTCCAGGCCCTTCAGCGAGGTCAAGGCATGACAGCCCACGAGTTTGAGTGTGGTGATGTTTTTCAGGCCGCTCAGACAGCCCAGGTCGGTGACGGCGACGCCCTTGAGGCGGACTTCCTTCAGCGAGGTAAAGCCGACCAGCGAGGGCGGTTGCATGTCGCCAAGTCCTGGGACCTGTACCAGATCGATCGTCTTGAGGTTGCTGCGAACGCCAACGGCCACGCTGGCCTGCGGCGGTGCCAGAGCCAGGAGCCAGGTGAGCGCCCAGCGTGCGAGCTCGCGGTCGGGTTGCTTGACCTGCTTGAAGATCTTGCCAATGGCCTCGCTGTCACCGCTGTAGGCCATCTCGGTGTTGACGCCCTCGGCGAGGGCGTCAAATACGGCGGGCGACTGGATCGATGCCAGCGCCTGGAGGGCCGTCGACACCTGCGCCGGCTGACCGCTGGACAGGACTCGGGCGAAGGCCTTGGCCAGGTCGGACACCACCGCCTCCATCACGGCGGCGTCATCCAGCGACCGCATGATCTCCAACGCTTGCAGCAGGTTTTCTGGTTCGCCCTTGAGAAGTTTTTTCAGGGCGGCTGCGTCTTTAGGGGCCTTTTTGGCGGTCGATTTGGCCGCAGTCTTGACCGTGCTTTTGGCTGCAGGCGCCAGATGCGGCGGGGCCTCGATTTCGTATTTTCGGCACAGGCGAGCCTGCAGCTTGCGTACGTGATCGAGCGAGGCATGCGTGCTGGCGCCTGCGAGCTTGGCCGCGTCACTGCCCGGCCAGAGCTGCAGATGGCTCAGTTCGGGCAGCAGGACCACCCAACGCAGATCGCTCACAAACTTGCATGCGCTGAGGTCCAGCGATTTCAGGGATGGAATCTGCCCGAGGGCACTCAGGTCATGCAGCGAGGTGGAGAAGCCGCGGTGACGTTCATCCCCCACGCTGAGCGACAGGGCAGGGATGCTGGCCAGCGCGCGCGCCAGATCTGACGGGAAGACGGTGGTGCGCTCGTCGGGCTGGTTGTAGCGCTCCGTTTCGGGCTCGAAATTGACCTGGAGCTGGGCGATAGAAGCCAGTGCCGAGGCGTCGGACAGGTAGGCGGCCTTGGCCTGCGCATCGACGAGCCGGGACCTGAGGAACAGCTTGAGTTCTGAGACCTCCTTCAGTCCGTCCAGCACCGTCAGGGCCCGGCAGCCGGAGATGTACAGCCAGCGCAGTGAGCCCGGTAGCTGACCCAGCGAGTGCAACGCGTCGCAGTCCGCCAGCTTGAGACTGCGCAGCGGCCCGCGCCAGCGCTTGGGGAGACCGGTCACCGCGCTGCAGTCGGCCAATTCCAGAATGTCAAGGCAAGCCAGCTTGCCCAGCGGCCCGAGGTCGCTCAGCGCGGGACCGGCACTGATCCCCAGATGTCTCAGCGCCTCGAACGCTTGCAGCGCGTCGAGGTTTTCCAGCGCCTGCGTGTTCAGGTTGAGCTGGGTCACGGAGGCCGCCCCGGTGAGTCCCGTCAGGTCCTTCAAGGCATCCAGTCCGATGAACGTGACCTGTGTGATCTCCGGGTCCAGTGCCGGCAGGCCCTTCAGCGATGTCAGGGCGCTGCAGTTTCTGAGCACCCAATGCTTTTCGCCCAGGTGCACATTCCGGGTGGTGAGGAACGGACCCGCCAGGCCCGCCAGGGATGTGAGCTGCGTCAGACCGCTGAACTCGATGTCGGTCAGTGCCGGGCTGTCGGCCAGCGGCAGCAGCGAGTCGATGCCTCGGCAGCCCTCCAGGTCCAGCGATTGGAGCTTGCGGGCGCCTTGGAGTGGCGCCAGGCTCTTGATCGATTCACACCCGGACAGATCGAGCTGCTCCAGGGTGCCGGCCGAGCCTGCAAGGGCGTCGATCGAGGGCAGGGCGGGACTTTTCGCCAGGTTGAGGCGCTTCAGTTGTCTACACACCCGCAGTGCTTCGATGTCTTGCAAGGCCAGGTTGCCGAGTGCGGCCTCCTGCAGCGCCGGTGCGTGCAGGCCGGCGAGGGACTTGAGTTGCGCACGCGCAGTCCCCAGCGTGGCCGCTTCGATCTTGAGCGTCTGGAGGCTGGGCAGAGGACCCAGGGCGCGCAGGTCCTCGAGCGTTGGAACCTGGTGGAAGTTCTCCGGCGCTGCCAGGGTGATCTCGAGGGTCTGCAGGCCGTCGAATCCGCGAAGGATCGGGATCTCTGGGCCCGCGATGGCAATCTTGCGGACCTGGGCTCTGAGTGCGCCCAGAGCGCTTCCTGCCTCGGCCAGGGAGAGCTGATGCAAGAGCACCCGATCCAGCCGGGGTTGGGCGTCTTGGGTGCCCGAAAACCGGGCGTTTCGGATCAGCTCTCCGGTGCGGTCATTGACGGAGACGCCTTCGAGCAAGGCCTCCACCGGGGCCCCCATGGACTCGGCGATCTGCATCCCCTGTTCCACGGTGGCTTTGTCGGATGCAGAAAGCAGTTTCCAGAGGTTGCTGGCCTCTTTGCGGGCTGATGGGCGTGATTCAGGCATGGCGCCTCCGGGCAGAGCAAAGGAGGCAGCCTACACGAGCACGAGAGTCCGAGCTCGTCCCTAGGGCGTCTCAGCGGCGGGCGTTCTCCACCACCCGGTTGGATAAGCGACCGATGCCGCTGATCTCGCACACGATTTCGTCGCCGTCTTTCAGGTAGCCGGTCGCGCGCACCATGCCATCGGTGCCGGCCCATTTGCCACCCAGCTCGGGGTCGCACGACCAGGCGGTGCCGCTGGGCGTGCCGGTGATGATCACCATGCCAGGACGCAGCGTGACGTTGATCGAGAAAAAATGCACCAGCTGCGCCACCGTCCAGATCATCTGCGAGGTGCTGCTGATTTGACGCAAGTCGCCATTGACCCAGGACTTCACCATCAGCTGCTGCGCGTCCGGGATTTCGTCGCGGGTGGTGATGCACGGGCCCATCGGGGCGCCGCTGTCAAAGAACTTGCCTCGACCCAGCTCGTACCAGTAGGTGCCGTCGGGGCGCTTGCGCACCTGGCGGTCACGGGCGGTCATGTCGTTGACGATGGTGTAGCCAAACACATGGTCCAGGGCGTTGTCGACCGGGATGTGACGGCCCGCCTTGCCGATCACGACCGCCAGTTCGACCTCGCCATCGAGCTTGTTGGTCAGGATGCGATCCAGGATCACGGGCTGGCCGTGGCCGACCACGCAATCGCCGGTCTTGATGAAGAACTCGGGCTCTTTGCCGCTGATATCGGCGTTCGCCTTTTCCTGGTTGTGACTCAGGTAGTTGCTGCCTGAACACAAGATGGTGCTGGGCACCATGGGCGCTTGCAGGTCCACGCTGGCCAGAGGTTTGCGGCTGGCGGGTACGGACGCGCTTTGGGCCACGGCGGCTTTCAGCCGAGGCTGGAGGTCGCTCCAGGCGCGAATCAGTTCGGTCGTGTTGCCCAGCGCCGCCTGCTGCGGCCCCGACACGAAGGGGGCGGCTTCTTGCAGCGCCACCAGGTCGACCACGGTGTCGCCCTCGAGCACGCCCACCCGCGTCTGTCCGTTCACAAGAAAGTTGATGATCTTCATGTCAGTCGCTTACTCGATCTTGCCCATCTTGGTCAGCACGTCTTCGAAACGTCGGGTGTCGGCCACGAGGAAGTTGGCGAACTCGTTGGAATCCAGAAACTGGATCGGCGTGTTCAGGCTGTTCATGGCCTGCACGAAGCTGGGGTGGGCGGCTGCCTTTTTCACCGCCTCGCGCAGGCGGTTGACGACCGCGTCGGGCGTGCCGGTCTGCACGAACAGGCCGGTCCAGAGATAGAACTCGCCGTCAAAGCCCTGCTCCTTGGCGGTGGGGATCTGCGGCATCGACGGCACGCGCTCGGCGCTGAGTGCGGCCAGCACCTTGAGCTTGCCTGCCGCCAGGTGCGGCGCGATGGCCCCCGGGGTTTGCATGGTGGCCTGCACCTGACCGGACAGGAGCGCCGTCACCTGCTGGCCGCCGCCGGTGAAGGGCACATGGATCATCTTCAGGTTGGCCGCATTGGCCAGGATCTCCATGGCCACATGGGTGGTGCCATAAATGCCCGAGGAGCTGTATGACACCTTGCCCGGGTTGCGACGCACTTCGCGCACGAAGTCGGACAGGTTGTTCCAGGGGCTGTCGGCGCGCACGGCCAGTACCGTCGGGTCGGCGGTCAGGCGCGCGATGGGCCGAAACTGGTTCATCTGAAAGCTGGACGCGCGCCCGCTGATGCGGTCCGAGATCGGGATGGTGATGATGCTGGGCAGGGCCATCATCAGCGTCTGGCCATCGGGGCGGGCCTTGGCGGCCGCTGCCATGCCGATGGCGCCGCCGGCGCCGCCCTTGTTCTCG
>JACCDJ010437478.1_pt1 | contig 19204 bp, 16 predicted proteins | sample 7444481 | NCBI WGS metagenome assembly JACCDJ01 (sample SAMN15323435, study PRJNA562643) | freshwater metagenome | isolation source: river surface water | place: USA:Blue River Watershed | collected 2017-08-15 | reverse complement strand
TCCTAGAGCAACAGTGCGCTATCGAGTTGGCGAGCCAGTCGATCTCTCGCGTTGGTACGGGAAGGAGGAAGACCCTGTCGCCATGGCAGAGGCCACGGCAGAGATTATGCGGGCGATCACTGCGTTATTAGAGGAAATTCGCGGTCAAGAACGTCCTGCGACTATCTTTGACCCTCATACATCAGATTTACCACGCATCGGAAATTTTAGAAAAGGTGAGAAGAAGTAATGAGCAGAATCAGCGTCTTTGGAGCTGGGGCTTGGGGTTCGACTCTTGCCCAGGTGCTCTGTGACGCCGGAAACGAAGTACTTCTCTGGGGTCGTAGCGCAGCGACTATAAGTGAGATAAATAGTTCACATACAAATCAACGCTATCTATCTGGTCAAGTGCTTCCCGCAAATCTTCGAGCCACTACAGATCTGGATGAGACCTTTGCATTCAGCCAGATATATGTTCTTGCTATTCCCTCGACCCAATTAAGAGCAACTCTAAATGAGTGGAAGCCACGATTTTCAGCCGATTGCACCATTGTAAGTACCCTCAAAGGTATCGAAGTTTCAACTTTGCTAAGAATGACAGAAATCATTGAAGAGGTCCTAGGAAAGCATAAAGTTGCAATCTTGACTGGGCCTAACTTGGCAGATGAGTTAATTTTGCGCCAACCAGCTGGTGCCGTCGCAGCCTCAACCTCGCAAGCAGTTGCAGATCATGTACGCGAGCTTTTCCGTACTCCGTATTACCGTGTCTATACCTCAGTCGATTTACTTGGTTGTGAGTTAGCTGGTGCAGTAAAGAATGTCATCGCATTGGCTGTTGGAATTTCCATTGGAATGGGGTTCGGTGAAAATACCCAAGCGATGCTCATCACCAGAGGCCTCAATGAGGTTGCACGTCTATGTGCAGCGCACGGATCAGATCCGCTCAGCGCCGCGGGTCTTGCTGGAATGGGGGATCTCGTTGCCACATGTGGTTCACCACTTTCGCGCAACAGAACTTTCGGCGAGCTACTTGGGAAGACCGGATCGATGGAGATGGCAATCGCACAAGGTGCGAAGACAGTTGAAGGTGTGGCATCTTCGGGTGCAATCGTTGAGATCGCACATCGCGTAGGTGTAGAAGTCCCGGTGATCGAGGCGGTTGCCGACATTGTTAATGGATCGCTGACTCCCGAACAAGCACTTACTCGTTTAATGGAGATCACCACCCAAGCCGAAAACTTCATTCGATGACTACACGCGTAGCAATAATCTGTGGCGGACGCAGTAGCGAACATGAAATTTCCTGCACATCGGCTGGGGGAGTTCTCAGCGCAATAGATCGCACGCTCTTTGAACCTGTAGTTATTGGTATCACCAAAGCAGGCGAGTGGGTGCTTATCCCCGAAAATCATGAGCTCTCCATTAAAAATGGAGTTCTCCCTGTCGTACCAGAAGACGGTAAGCCTGTTTCAATCTCACCTGCAGGCTTTGCAGTGGATGGAAAATCTCTCACTATTGAAATTGTTTTCCCAGTACTTCATGGCCCCTATGGCGAAGATGGAACCATTCAAGGACTTCTTGAAATGGCAGATATTCCATTTGTTGGTTCTGGCGTTTTGGCATCTGCTGTTGCGATGGATAAATCGTTTGCAAAGTCAATCTTTGCTGCCCATGGAATTAAGGTCGCGGAAGGTTTAGTGATTCGAAAATCCGAATGGAAATCCGACAAGGAGTCGATTTTGGAAGAGGTTGCAACGCTTGGCTATCCTGTTTTTGTAAAACCAGCTAGAGGTGGCTCGAGCCGTGGAACTACAAAAGTTAAATCCGCCAAGGATTTGGCTGCCGCTGTCGAAGAGGCTCATCGTTTTGATCCAAAGGCAATGGTTGAAAGTGCTGTTAGTGGTCGTGAGATCGAGTGTGCAGTATTGGAAATCAACGGTAAACCTGAAGCGTCAATCGTTGGCCAGATTGAGATTGATTCCAGATTCGAGTTTTATGACTTTGAGGCAAAATACCTTGACGGTGCAACGAGCATTACTTTGCCAGCACCCATCTCTGCAGATTTGGCTAAAGAGATTCAGAGCAGGGCAGTAGAAGCATTTATATCACTTGGGTGTAGTGGCCTTGCTCGTGTGGATTTCTTCTTGACGCCAAATGGTGAAGTAATAATCAATGAACTCAATACGATGCCGGGCTTTACGGCAACTTCAGTCTTTCCAAAAATGTGGGCGGCTAGTGGCGTTGGTTATAAAGAAGTGATTACACATCTGCTGATGAGCGCGCTTACGCGCAATAACGGCGTACTAGGAAATTAGTAAGTAGTTACAGGACAAGTAAGCGTACGGGTAATACCAGGCACTGCTTGCACTTTCGCAAGAATTGAACGGCCAAGGTCTTCCATAGAAGGAGATTCTGCCCGCATGATTACATCGTAAGGACCAGTAACTCCCTCAGCCAGTGTAACTCCTGCGATTGCCCCGACAGCGGTGGCAACAGATGATGCCTTTCCTACTTCGGTTTGAATCAAGATAAATACCTGTACAGACATCACGTTTTCCTTTCGCGCAAATTTACTTTGTTATGACTAAAAGGTACCTCATCATCTAGGCTTGGCGCTATGGCATTTTCCGAGCAAGAGCTCCTCTCACTCGTTGCCTCTGTATTCCAGACTCAAAATACCGATAACCAAAACTCCCAGGACATTGTGGTTGGAATTGGCGACGATGCAGCCGTTGTGCGTGGAAGTTCTCAGCATGTGATCACAACAGATGTTGCGGTCGAGGATGTCCACTTCAGTAAGCGTTGGTCCAATGCCTTTGATATCGGTCGCAAAGTAACCGCTGCAAATATCGCAGATATCTTGGCCATGGGTGCCACACCGCAATACCTGGTCGTTGCTCTTTCGTTGGTCGGAGATGAAGGTCTTGAGCGCGTACGTGAACTTGCTAAAGGAATTAAGCATGAGGCGGATAAGACCGGTGCACACGTTGTTGGTGGAGATATTGCTCGTGCGGGCGCAATCTCGATTGCGATAACAGCAATTGGAAGTGTTGAGCGTGCGATCACTCGATCTGGAGCGCAAGTAGGCGATGGAATCTATATCTCATCTCTCACCGGGTGGTCGGCTGCAGGCTTACACATGCTCAAAAACGAGATTGAACCCGTGCATGCGGCACACGCGATGGCCTTAAATGAATTTCGTGCACCTTCACTTGATTACGGAATCGATTTCAGCCGAGCAAGTGCGCTGACAGATACCAGTGATGCCTTACTCATCTCGTGCCAATCTATTGCGCAGGCATCGGGGGTAAACCTTCATATTGATCCTGCTCTTGTTGAAGGTGCCTACGAGTTCACAGAACTATCACTCCTTGCACAGTCACTTGGAGTTGATGTCTTTGATTGGATACTCGGGGGCGGTGAGGACCATGTTTTTGTTGCTACCGGAGTGGATCTTCCTGGAATCCGCATTGGAGAAGTAAGGCATGGCTCTGGAGTAACTGGCCTTGAAATGAAAAAAGCGCCACAGATGTGGCGCCATTTTCAGTAAAGAAAAATTAACGGGTAACTTTTCCAGCCTTAAGGCAAGATGTGCAGACGTTCTGGCGCTTTGTTGAACCGCCAACAAGTGTGCGTACGCGCTGAATGTTTGGATTCCAGCGACGACGTGTTTTTACCTGAGAGTGTGAAACATTGTTACCGAAGCTGGGCCCTTTGCCACAGATATCGCATGTTGATGCCACAGCAGTACTCCTTCTTAATCTTCAATCGTTTGTTGACGAATCAGGCCATATGACCGTTTCGGCAGGGCAGAAGGGTATCAAGACAAGGGGTAAGTCGGCCAATCGCCATAAAAATGCGCTCACACGGAGCAGGTACGCGAGAGAATAACCAGGTGGCAACCCTGGATTCCAAACTCTCTTCCGTCCTGGGTGATCGCACAGCAAAAGCGCTAGATACAACCTTTGGTTATCGCACAGTTGGCGACCTACTTCATCACTATCCCCGCCGTTACTTAGTACGCGGTGAACTCAGCGACATTGCTGCATTAAATGAAGGTGATGAGGTAACAATACTTGCCGAAGTTTTTAGTGCATCGACTCGACGCTTTGCAGCACGTAAAGGAAACATGCTTGAAGTTGTCGTCACAGACGGAACCTCCAAGTTATCGCTGACCTTTTTTAATCAAGCGTGGCGCGAAAGAGAACTTAAGGTCGGACAGCAAGGACTCTTTGCTGGCAAGGTTGGTGTTTTCAACGGTAAACGTCAATTAGCTCATCCTGATTATGAACTTATTCCGGATGGAAATGATGTCGATGCAGCCGTTGAAGGATTTGCTGGTAAATATCTTCCAATGTATCCAGCATCTGCCAAATTACCATCCTGGAAGATCTCGCAATGTATAGCGCTCTGTATTGGCGCACTCGATGAAATTTCAGATCCGATTCCGCAGAGAATTCTTGATAAACATCAATATCCCTCGCTGCATCAAGCGCTAGTTCAGATACATCAACCAGCAGATCTTGATAGCGCAGAGCGAGCCCGAGAGCGCCTGACTTTTGATGAGGCATTTATCTTGCAACTCTTACTCGTGAGTCGAAAAGAGAAGATGAAGTCCCTCGATGCAATAGCTCGAGTCAAGAGAGATGGTGGAATTCTTTCTGCATTCGATCAGTCACTTCCCTTTGAACTTACCGTTGGACAGGTAGCCGTTGCAAGTGAAATTGAAAATGATTTGGCGCAATCGCATCCGATGCATCGTTTACTGCAAGGTGAGGTCGGTTCAGGAAAGACGGTGATTGCATTGCGTGCGATGTTGGCCGTAGTTGACAGTGGTGGACAGGCTGCACTGTTGGCACCAACTGAAGTTTTAGCGGCTCAGCATCTTCGTACGATCGAAAAATTGATGGGAGAACTAGCGCTCGGAGGAATGATTGGCGCTTCAGAAATTGCGACGCGCGTAACTCTAATTACTGGATCCCAGAGCGCATCTGAACGCAAAGAAGCTTTGGCTCTAGCTGCAAGTGGCGCTGCTGGAATTGTTATTGGAACCCATGCACTTTTAAGTGCCTCAGTAGAGTTTAAAGATTTGGGACTCATCGTTGTCGATGAGCAACATAGATTTGGTGTTGAACAACGAGATGCTCTGAAGGGCAAGGCAAAAATTCCTCCGCACCTTCTTGTTATGACCGCTACCCCAATTCCACGCACCGTTGCAATGACAGTCTTCGGGGATCTAGATATCTCAACTTTGCGAGAACTGCCTTTGGGGCGTGCTCCAATAACTACTCACGTAGTTAATACGCTAGAGAAGCCAGCGTTTCTTGAAAGAGCGTGGGAGCGAATCTGCGAAGAAGTATCGCAAGGACATCAAGCCTATGTAGTTGCTTCACGTATTAGCGCTGATGTCACCGAAGATGCTGATATCGACTTTCTGCTCGGGACAACATCTCTTGAGCTTGCCAGCGTTGAAGAGTTAGCGCCCAAACTTGCAACTGGTCCGCTTAAAGGAGTACGGGTCGCCCCACTCCATGGTCGCCTTTCCAGTGAACTTAAAGATGCCACCATGAGTGCATTTGCGGCACGCGAGATAGATGTTCTCGTCTCTACAACTGTGATCGAAGTTGGCGTAGATGTGCCTAATGCGACAGTTATGGTGATCATGGATGCAGAGCGCTTCGGCGTATCGCAATTACACCAATTGCGTGGACGCGTGGGTCGAGGTACATCACCTGGATTATGTATTCTGATCACAACGGCCATTGCGGATACTCCAGCTCGCATTCGTCTTGAAGCCGTCGCCGGAAGTACAGATGGCTTTGAACTTTCAAGGATTGATTTAGAGCAACGTCGCGAGGGAGATGTTTTAGGTTCTGCACAATCTGGATCTCGCTCACATTTGCGCTTACTTCGAGTTTTACGAGATGAAGACCTGATTCTGACAGCGCGCGAAGATGCGCAGGAGATACTTGCTAGCGATCCTGATTTATCAAGCCACAAGCAGTTAGCTAAAGAATTCGCTAAAGTTGAAGATGACGAAGCTTCCGATTTCATAGATAAGGGTTAGGTCAATGAGAATTATTGCTGGCCTAGCCAAAGGCAGAAATATTCCTGCAGTCGCTCAATCCACTCGACCAACATCAGATCGTGCGCGAGAAGCGCTCTTCTCGTCACTTGCATCAGAATTTGGTGATTTCGATGGTCTCAACTTTTTAGATCTCTACTCAGGTACCGGTGCAATAGGTCTTGAAGCACTTTCTCGGGGTAGTTCTACAGTGCACTGTGTTGAAAGCAATGAAAAGGCATCACAGTCGATCCTTGCTAACTATGAGGGGATAAAGAGTTCGCAATTTCCAGGCAGTTTCCATCTCTATTCAATGGCGGTAGATCGTTTCTTGGAAGGTCCTACACCGATGCAGTACCACTTTATCTATATTGATCCACCATATGAATTTTCAGATTTGGAAGTCATTGAAAATCTCATAGCAATCGTTGATGGAAAATTTATACACCCTGATGGTCTTATCGCAGTAGAGAGAAATAGCAGAGTGCGAGAGTTGAGTTGGCCGTATGGTCTCGAGCAACACAGGGAAAAAACCTATGGCCAAACAACGATTTTCTATGGCGTTCCTACGCCTGAAATGGATCTCGACTGATCTTCTTGCTAGCGTTTGCCATATGAAACGCGCCGTCTGCCCCGGATCTTTCGATCCTGTGACTCTGGGGCACCTCGATATCATCGAGCGTGCTAGCGCTCAATTTGATGAAGTAGTCATCGCAGTATTGGTCAACCGCACTAAGTCGAGCATGTTTACGGTGCAAGAGCGCATGGAGATGATTACTAAGACGACGGCGCATCTTCCAAATATCAGAGTTGATTCTTGGTCAGGACTTCTTGTTGAGTATTGCAAGAGCAACGATATTCAAAGCATCGTTAAAGGGCTTCGAGCTGTCACTGACTTCGACTACGAGTTGCAGATGGCCCAAGTCAATCTCCAGGCGTCGGGTGTTGAGACGATGTTTATGGCAACAGCACCGGCACATTCTTTCCTCTCTTCGTCTCTCGTTAAAGAGCTTGCTCATTACGGGGGAGATGTATCATCGATGGTTCCAAAGATCGTGAACGAGGCTCTTAAAGCTCGCGTAACAGAAAGTGGTAACTGACCATGGATTCAATTGAAAAACTCAATGCAGCAATCACTCTCATTGAAGAAGCGCGTGGCGTTCCACTATCTGCCTCCTGTGTTGTTCATCGTGGAGAGATCCTTGAAATCCTCGACGGTGCTCGAGTTGCGCTGCCGACTGATCTCGATCAGGCGATTGAAATTATCTCTGCCCGCGAACGCATTATCGAAGAAGCTCGTACAAGCGCAGAGCATTTAATTGCAACCGCACGTGAAGATGTTGCCCGCATGGTTGAGCAGACTGCAATTGTTCAAGCGGCTCGCGATGAAGCACAACGTATTCTTGATGATGCACGCGCCCTTGCAGATGAAGAGCGCGCCGAGGTCGAAAGTTACATCGATGGTCGCCTCGCAACGCTTGAAGTTATTCTTAATAAGACGATGGAAGCTGTTGCTAGAGGTCGCGAGCGCCTTGAAGGCGCTGGCGATAAAGATGTTCTTTCGCAACTTTCAGAAGAAAAGTAAGAGTTATTTAAGTGGTTAGGCCTTCCCATATTTACCATCTCAATACGCATGAAGTCCCTCGTCGTGCTGGTGAGATGAAGCAGTACCAACTCGATCTCGTAGTGCCGGAGCCAATAGGTGTTCCGCTCATCGCGGTACAGGTTGGCTCCATCGTGGAAGTCGATGCTCGACTTGAAGCGGTTACTGAAGGAATTCTGCTCAGTGCAGAGATATTTGCAGTTGCAACTGGTGAATGTATCCGTTGCTTAGATCCTGTCGAATTGGAGATCGATCGCAAAATTCAGGAGCTCTATCTCTACGAAGATGATGGCTCAAAGAAGAAGAGCCACTCTAAAAGGAGTGAGCCGGTCGATGATGATCTTGATGAGGTTGAACTTCTCTACCTTGATGGCGTCATCATGGACCTTGAGCCACCAATTCGTGATGCGATTGTGCTCGATCTACCCGTGAATCCACTCTGTGACCCTGATTGCCTAGGGCTCTGCCCGGACTGTGGCCAGAAGTGGGAATCACTGCCTGAAGACCACGCCCACGAGGTCATCGATGCTCGCTGGGCAGGTCTGGGTGGGCTGGATTTTAAGAATTCGGACTCTTAGGGGATACTTACCCAGTTAGATTAGCCAGATTCACCAATTAGATTTTCAACAGAAGGACGGTTTACCTCGTGCCAGTACCAAAGCGAAAGATGTCTCGTTCGAAGACACGTTCACGTCGTAGCATGTGGAAGACAACTGCCGCAGCTCTTGCAAATTGCCCACAGTGCCAGCAGCCAAAGTTGCAGCACACAGCATGTCCAACATGCGGTACTTATAACCGCCGCCAAGTTGTAGACATCTGATCGAAGGCTTGTTCTGTTCCCTGATCTCACGAAGGCTCTCGGCGTTGAGGTTAACCCTCAACTTCTAGAATTGGCTTTAACCCACCGCTCTTTTGCTTATGAAAACGGTTCTACGCTAACCAATGAGCGTCTAGAGTTTCTTGGAGATTCCGTACTTGGCCTAGTTGTTACCGAAGAGCTTTATCTTCGCTATCCAGATTTAGATGAAAGTCGTCTTTCGCCACTTCGCTCAGGAATTGTAAATATGCGCGCGTTAGCAGATATTGCACGCACCCTTGAACTCGGTAAGTACATACGCCTTGGCAAAGGTGAAGAAGTAACAAATGGGCGCGATAAGAATTCCTTACTGGGTGATGCGCTCGAAGCGCTGATCGGTGCCATCTATATTGATTGCGGTTTTGCAACGGCAGCGACTGTTATTCAGCGATTGATAAAGAGCACTCTTGAAGAAGCGATGGCTAAAGGTGCTGGCCTTGATGGAAAGACTGCCTTGCAAGAGCTCGTTGCATCCCTGGGAAAAGGAACACTTGAGTATCTTCTCTCTGAAAGTGGCCCCGACCACGATAAATCCTTTACCGCCACGGCAGTAGTCGGGGGAGTCGAAATCGCACAAGGAGAAGGCAAAAGTAAGCGTGAAGCCGAGCAAGCCGCGGCCCGTAGTGCCTACGAAAAATTGAGCTCATAAACCGATAGGTTTACCCACGTGTATTTGAAGAGTATGACCCTCAAGGGCTTTAAGTCCTTTGCCTCGGCGACGACTCTTCAACTTGAACCAGGAATCACCTGTGTGGTGGGACCTAACGGCTCTGGTAAATCAAATGTCGTCGATGCACTCACGTGGGTTATGGGTGAGCAAGGCGCAAAGTCTCTTCGCGGCGGAAAGATGGAAGATGTCATTTTCGCAGGAACCTCAGGCCGGGCTCCGCTAGGTCGAGCAGAAGTATCGCTGACCATAGATAACTCAGATGGCGCACTTCCGATTGAATTTAGTGAAGTAACTATTTCACGCATACTTTTCCGTAACGGCCAGAGCGAATATCAGATTAATGGTGAAGCATCACGTCTTCTCGATATACAAGAACTCTTGAGCGATTCTGGTATTGGCCGCGAAATGCATGTAATCGTGGGTCAGGGCCAACTTGATGCAATCTTGATGGCTACCCCTGAAGAGCGTCGCGGCTTTATTGAAGAGGCAGCAGGTGTTCTTAAGCACCGTAAGCGCAAAGAGAAGGCGCTGCGCAAGCTCGATTCAATGCAGGCAAACCTAGCTCGCGTACAAGATCTCACCGTTGAACTTCGCCGCCAACTTCGCCCGTTGGGCAAGCAGGCAGAGGTTGCAAAGAAGGCTGCAACGATTCAAGCTGATCTTCGTGATGCCAAATTACGACTTCTGGCTGATGACTTTATTAACTTATCAAAGACCCTAGATGCTGAAGTTGCAGATGAAACTGCACTGCGCGCTCGCAGGTCTGAAGTCGAAGCAGAATTAGACACTACTCGCCGACGTGAAGAGTCATTAGATGCACAATCAGCGATTGAGAGTCCGCTACTTATTCAGGCACAAGAAAATTTCTACTCACTATCTGCTCTTCGTGAAAAATTCCGCGGTACTCAATCACTTGCCCAAGAACGTTCACGCTTTTTAGCTGAAGAGGCCGAGGAAGCGCGTAGCGCAGGTCGAGATCCTGAAGCTCTCGAACGTGAAGCTGCGACTCTGCGCGAAGAGGAAAGTGAGCTCCGTGCCAGTGTTGAGAAAGCACGTGCCCAACTCGCTCAATCGACAGAAGATCTAGCAAGCGCCGAAGCCGAACTAAAGAGCGAAGAAGATAAAATTGCAGCGGCCCTTCGAGCGATCGCAGATCAGCGTGAAGGAACAGCCCGACAAGAAGGTCACATTAAATCTCTCGCCGCTCGTCTCGAAGCGATAGCCGAAGAGATTTCTCGACTTACAAAGGCCCGCGATGAGGCTCAGGCACGAGTAGAAGGCGCCTCTCGTGAGTACTCCACTCTTGAAATGGAGATCGCTGGTGCTGATGCTGGCGAACGGGGATTGGATTCACTTTTTGAGCAGGCAAAGCGTGAGCTGGATGTAGCAAAGAAGAAGCACGCTGATCTAATTGATCTTGAACGCAGCGTTGAGCGCGAGAAAAATGCAACTGAATCAAAACTTGAGGCGATGCGCATTACATCTGGAAATCGAGACGGTGGCGCAGCACTTGTACGCGATTCTCGTGGAATTTCAATTTTAGGTTCGATCGCATCTCTTATTCGCATCGATTCGGGTTGGGAGGCAGCCACTGCATCAGCACTTGGCTCTCTGGCAGATGCGATTGTTGTGCGTGATCTTAATTCTGCGGTGAGCGCGCTTACAATTTTGCGGAGTGAAAATCTAGGTCAAGCCGATGTTCTGGTCCATGATGGAAATAACGCAACTAGTCTCTCGGTTCCTCAAGGATTGATACCGCTGCTACAGCACATTCACACAAGCGAGATTGATGGCCTCTTGACATCCCTCCTTGCTACAACAGTTGTTGCAACCGATGCAGGGGCAGCTCAAGAAATTTTACGGAGCCATCCACAATTAACTGTTGTTACTCGAGATGGCGATGTACTTTCAAGCGGGCGAGTTCGAGGTGGATCTCAATCCTCTTCATCACTGATCGAAATCAACGCTCTCATTGAAGATCTCTCAACTAGGTTGGAGGGTCTCAATCTTGAATGCAACCGCCTCACTTTTGAAATTTCAGCAGCCGTACATGAAGTAGAAGGCAAACAAGGCGCATTTGATGTTGCTCTATCTCAACTCAATGAATCAGATGCACGTATCGCAGCCATTACAGAAGCTCTTGCGGTCTCAGGTCAGAACATGAAATCTGCAAGTGCAGAAGTTGAGCGACTCAACCTCGCAATCTCTGAAGCAACTTCAGCAAAATCACGTGATGAAAATGAGTTAAGAGTTGCCTCTGAACAATTACAACATCATGGTGAAATTTCTGAGCCAGATCATCATTTCGCTCAAACGCTGCGTCAAAAAGTTTCACAAGCTCGCACAACCGAAGTTGAAGCCCGGCTTGCTGTGCGAACAAGTGAGGAGCGAGTGGATTCCTTAGCTGCTCGAGCCCAGGCCCTTGAAGATGGAGCACGTGCAGAACGCGAAGCGTCAGAGCGCGCAGTTTCACGTCGTGGTGCACGTGCACGCGGTGCGTTGATTTCTCAGGCGATTGCAGAAGCGGCCTATGAAGCGTTGATTCATATCGAACGCTCTATCGCTAAAGCATCTGCAGAACGTGCTCGACTCGAGAGCTCTCGCAGTGATCGTGAAGGTGAAACCCTTACAGTTCGTGCCCGTAGCCGTGAACTCACACTCGAACTCGATCAACTCACCTCAAGTGTGCACCGTGATGAAATTGCTCGCGCCGAGCAGCGTATGCGTATTGAGGCGTTGGAAACGAAAGCTGTTGAAGAACTTGGCATCGATCTTGTGACCCTTGTTAATGAGTACGGTCCCGATAAAGATGTACCAACATTTATCGAGACCGAAAGCGGCGAGATCGTAGCAACTGAGATGGTGCCGTATCGTCGCGAGCAGCAAGAGAAGCGGTTAGCCGCCACAGAGCGATCACTAACGCTACTTGGCAAGATCAATCCACTTGCACTTGAAGAGTACAGCGCACTTGAAGAGAGATTGAAGTTCCTTGCCGAGCAACTAGAAGACCTTAAGAATACGAAGAAGGATCTACTCGACATCATCAAGGAAGTTGATGATCGCGTACAGCAGATCTTCATGGAAGCCTACGAAGAGACAGCGAAGCAATTTGCGGAAATCTTCCCGCGTCTTTTCCCAGGTGGAGATGGCCGCTTAATCTTGACTAATCCTGACGACCTATTGAATTCAGGCGTCGATGTCGAAGCTCGCCCTCCTGGAAAGCGCATTAAGCGTCTCTCACTTCTCTCAGGTGGAGAAAAGTCCCTCACCGCTGTGGCGATGCTGGTTGCTATCTTTAAATCTCGCCCAAGTCCGTTCTATGTTCTAGATGAGGTTGAGGCAGCCCTCGATGATGTAAACCTTGGACGTCTACTTGGTGTTCTTGAAGAACTCCGTGAAAGTTCACAGTTAATAATCATTACTCACCAGAAGCGCACCATGGAGATCGCTGATGCGCTCTATGGAGTAACAATGCGTGGTGACGGAGTGACTGAAGTCATCTCGCAACGCTTACGTGAATCTGAAAACGCATAATTTAAGGTTACTTTGATGGGTTTATTTGGAAAACTGGTTGCAAAACTCTCGCGTTCTTCCATTACCCCATTAGATTGGGATGAAGCGCGAAAAGAACTCCTTGCATCAGACCTTGGTCCTACCTTGGTCGATCAAGTAATTACATCGGCAAAGAAGTTAAAAGCCGAGGATGCGCAGTCAGGTCTGACTTCAATTCTGAGCGAGATTATGAGCACTCGATCACGTGAGATTTCTTATCAGAACCCACTCTCGGTCTTTCTGATTGTTGGAATCAATGGAACTGGAAAAACTACTTCTGCTGCCAAGTTAGCCAGCTCACTTCATAATAGCCAACGTTCAGTTGCTCTTGCTGCCGCAGATACTTTTCGTGCAGCAGCAGTTGATCAGTTGCAGACTTGGGGTGCTCGCATCGGTGTCGATGTCATTGTCGGAAAAAATCAGTCTGAACCGGCCTCTGTTGCATTTGATGCGGCCACATTTGCCAAGCAGAATAATCGTGAAGTTCTAATTGTTGATACTGCAGGACGACTGCACAACAAGAATGATCTGATGAATGAACTTGGCAAGGTTAAACGCGTTGTTGAGAAGGTTGCTCCTGTGACAGAAGTTCTACTTGTTATCGATGCAACAACCGGACAAAATGCGTTGGCACAGGCGAAAGTATTTAGTGAGGCAGTTGATGTCACTGGTCTCATTGTGACAAAGATGGATGGCAGCGCTAAAGGTGGCGTAGCTCTTGCCATTGAGGCAGAGCTTGGAATTCCCATCAAATATATAGGCACAGGGGAGTCGATTGAAGATTTTCTCCCCTTTGAGCCTCTGAGTTACATCCAATCCCTGCTTGAGGCTTGATCTCGGCTATACGTAACCAAGATGTAACAAATGGCCACCTTTTGTGACCATTTCTTAACTTCATTCCCGACTATCTGTAACCACCTCAGAGCATCTTAAGCCCATACCAAAGACCTCAAGGGCGAGGCATCTTTTACACAACAAGAAAAGGTAAAACTCTATGGAAGAGGTAGTTCTTAACTCAGGTGACACAGCTTGGATGCTCATCAGTACCGGTTTGGTTACGCTGATGATTCCAGGTTTGGCACTCTTTTATGGCGGAATGGTTCGTGTCAAGAGCGTACTTAATATGATGATGATGTCATTTGGAGCACTCGCATTGGTGTTCGTTATTTGGATCGCCTACGGCTTCTCAATGGTCTTTGGAGATTCAGTGGGTGGCAGTGGACTCATAGGTGACATTACTGAATTCCTATTCCTAAACGGATTAGATAATTCAGGTTCACTTATTGGAACAATTCCAGCAGTTGTCTTTATTGCTTTCCAAGGAATCTTTGCTGCAATCACAGTTGCCCTGATCTCTGGCTCAATTGCAGATCGTGCAAAATTCGGAGCATGGATGGTCTTTGCTGGCATCTGGGCAACGCTGGTTTACTTTCCAGTCGCACACTGGGTGTTTGCATTTGATGACTTCGTCGCAAAGACAGGCGGTTGGATTGCAAATGATTTAGGTGCACTCGACTTTGCCGGAGGAACGGCCGTACACATCAATGCTGGTGCAGCTGGACTAGCACTCGCACTTATCCTTGGAAAGAGAATTGGGTTTGGTCGAGTTCCAATGCGCCCACACAGCTTGCCATTGGTGATGCTTGGTGCTGCCCTTCTTTGGTTTGGATGGTTCGGATTCAATGCTGGTTCTGCAGTTGCATCAAATGGAACTGCTGGTTTAGCACTACTGAATACAATCGGTGCAACTACTGCTGCTGTTCTTGCATGGCTTCTTGTCGAAAAGATTAGAGATGGTCATGCAACGAGCCTTGGCGCCGCTTCTGGTGTTGTTGCTGGCCTTGTAGCAATTACTCCAGCATGCGCGGCGGTAAATGCAAGTGGTGCGCTGATTATTGGTGCCGTAGCGGGAGTCCTCTGTGCACTTTCAGTCGGCCTCAAGTTCAAATTTGGCTACGATGATTCACTTGATGTAGTTGCAGTTCACCTTGTAGGTGGAATCGTAGGAACTGTAATGATCGGATTCGTCGGTGTTGAGGTTGGACTCTTCAACGGCGGAGGAACAGATCAGTTGGTTAAGCAAGTTATTGGCGCAGCTGCTGTTCTTGCTTACTCCTTCATTGCAACCTTGATTATAGGAAAGATCGTTGATCTAACTATTGGATTCCGAATTTCTGGAGATCAAGAAACTGCTGGTATTGACTTAGCAGTACACGCAGAACGTGCATACGAATTATCCGACAATAGCCAAGGCAGCGTCCTTGCTAATTCAAAGGGAGCCTAACCATGAAGCTCATTACAGCAATCTTGAAGCCATTTAAATTAGATGATGTCAAAGATGCCCTACAGGCATCTGGCATCACTGGCATGACAGTCTCAGAGGCAAGTGGCTTTGGTCGCCAACGCGGTCATACTGAGGTTTATCGCGGCGCTGAATACACAGTTGACCTGGTACCGAAGGTTCGTCTTGAAGTACTTGTCAATGATGAAGATGTAGATAGCGCTCTCGATCTCATTGTTAAGACTGCCTCAACTGGGTCTATTGGTGATGGCAAAGTCTGGACTACATCGGTCGAGCAGGTAATTCGCGTTCGCACAGGTGAACGTGGATCTGATGCGATCTAGTGCAAAAGCGTCCTCTCGGGATTTAAAGTAGGGATGTGAGTACTCGAGAGCGTCGAGAGAGATCTGACAGAAGTGATTCCGTGATCACTTCTCTCTTTAAATCACTCGGCGATCTTTCTAAGGGGGTAAGTGTCGCTGCGGTCGGAGGTTTCGGCCGCGGCGAGCTCTCTCCCGGATCGGATTTAGATCTACTCATCCTTCATAGAAATAAGTCAGAGCACGAACTTCTGACAATCACAAATGCTTTGCTCTACCCGCTCTGGGATAAAGGCTTTAAGGTCGACCATTCTGTTCGTACACTGACACAGAATCATGACTCAGCAGAGAATGATCTTCGAGTTGCAATGGGACTTCTTGATATTCGATTAGTCGCCGGAGACGCCGATCTTGTGGCAACCGCACAGAGTGATGCCATTCATTTATGGCGTAGGCAAGCGTCACGGTTTCTGCGCGAGTTGAAAGAGAGCATGAAGATTCGCCACGAAAGAAGTGGCGAACTGGCATACCTGCTCGAACCAGATCTCAAGGAGGCACGAGGAGGTCTGCGCGATATCAACTCTATTCGCGCAATTGCACTCAGTGGCGTAACCGTTCCATCAATTGAACGTATCTCGATGGCGGAGAGCACAATTCTTAAGATTCGAGACAGCCTGCATACGATTACTGGCAACTCAAAAGATCGCCTCTATTTTCAAGAACAAGATAAAATTGCAGAAAATCTTGGTTACTTAGATGCAGATGCTCTGATGGCTGACATAGCCAAATCAGCCCGTTCCGTTGATTACATCTTGAGTGCAATTTGGCATAGCGTTGAGCATCAAGGAAAAGATCGCTCAGGGCGTCTTTTGAGGAAGATTAAAAGTACACAACTTTCGCCTGAGATTCTCATTTCAAATCAAGAGGTAGTTCTGAGTGACGATGCCTCTGTATCTAGTGATTCGACCTTAGCATTTAAAGTTGCAGCAGTAGCCGCTCAAGTTGGTTTGCCACTTTCTTTAGACACTTGCCTGCGCCTTGGCGAAAGCGCGCCACCAATTTCAACTCCGTGGCCACGAGTTGCCCGTGAAAACTTCATCTCTCTCATCGGCGGCGGTCAATCCATGATTGCAGTCTGGGAAGCCTTTGAACAAGAAGGAATTATCGCCTCGTGGTTTCCAGAGTGGCAGGTGGTGAGTTCACTCCCACAGCGAAATGTTCTACATCGCCACACCGTTGATCGCCACATGGTCGAAACTGTTGTTCACGCAAGTGCCCTTACACGAATGGTTCACCGACCTGATCTCCTACTTTTCGCAGCACTCTTTCATGACATAGGTAAGGGCAGCCAAGAGGATCATTCAATCTTGGGTGCACAACTAATCGGACCAATTGCGGCCAGAGTCGGATTTGATATACACGATCAAGAGACGTTGAAGATTTTGGTAGAGCAACACTTGCTCCTTTCGGCTACTGCCACCCGCAGAGATCTCGATGATCCTGTAACTATTGCCTCTGTTCTTGCTCTCATTCCAGATTTGGAGACGTTAGAGCTTTTGCACGCTTTGAGCATCGCAGATGGTGAAGCTACGGGGAAAGCAGCTTGGTCTGAATGGAAGGCGAACTTAGTTGCCGATTTGGTAGACAGAGTGCGAAGTGCGATGGTCGATGACACCATTGCGCTACAACCTGAACTCACGGAGAAGCAAAAGGAGTTTGCTGCGACAGGGCAACTCACAATTTCTGTAGAAAAACGTGAACACGATTACTTAATCGATATTGTGATTCCCGATAGATCGGGTCTTCTTTCATTAGTTTCTGGAGTTCTTAATGTTTTGCGCCTTGATGTTCGCTCGGCACGAACGAAAACTGTTAACGATTGCGCAGTTATGCAATGGGTCGCCATCGCCGATCCTTATGCCCCCGAAGTTACTGAAGATATCCTCAAGAGTCAGATTATGCTTGCGATTCAAGATGATCGAGCTCTCGCGGAGCGAATACAGAGTCGAATCAGTGCCTACACAAAACTTCCAACGATTCCGGTTCCGCCGCCTGTAGTTGAAACTTTCACAGATGGGGCTACCGATGCAACGATTATTGAAATTCGGACCCATGATAGACCCGCCCTGCTATTTAATATTGGTGACGTCATCACGCAGTGCAATGTGGACATCCGATCTGCGATTGTGACCACATTGGGCGCTGAAGCGATCGACACTCTCTATCTTCGCGAATTCGGTGGGGGAGCGCTAGCGGCCAACCGCGTTGAGGAGGTTTCGGGCAAGGTGAAGGCGGCTCTTCTGAAGTAGAGTGCGTTCACTATGTTTGACTCGCTAACTGGAAAATTCACACAGGCATTTTCAGCGCTACGTTCGCGCGGCAAGATTACCTCCGATGATATTGATCAAGTCGCAGATCAGATATACCAGGCACTCCTAGAAGCCGATGTCGCGCTTGGAGTCGTAGAAAACTTTGTCGAAAAAATTAAGACTAAGTCACTAGAAGTTCTTCCCACGCTCCAATCTGGTTCTAATCAAGCCCAAGCAATCTTTGAAATCGTTAACGCTGAACTCATTGAAATACTCGGGGGTCAAGCGCGACGGGTGCGTCTTGCAAAGAATCCACCGACAGTAATTATGTTGGCAGGTCTGCAAGGTGCCGGAAAGACAACACTTGCAGGAAAGCTTGCAAAACACTTTAAAGATTTAGGCGACACTCCATTACTCGTTGCCTCGGATTTACAACGTCCAAACGCCGTCAATCAATTACAAATTGTTGGTGAAAGTGTCTCCGTACCAGTCTTTGCACCTGAGCCAGGTAACGGTATCGGGGATCCAATCTCTGTCGCAAGAGCTGGAGTAAAATTTGCAAAATCCAAATTACACAATATCGTCATTGTTGATACCGCCGGACGTCTCGGTGTTGATGAAGAGATGATGAAGCAGGCATCTGATATTCGAGATGCTATCTCTCCTGATGAAATCCTCTTCGTCGTAGATGCAATGATCGGCCAAGATGCAGTTAAAACTGCCCAGGCATTTAAAGTTGGAGTCGGTTTTGATGGAGTCGTTCTCACCAAATTAGATGGTGATACCCGAGGTGGAGCAGCTCTTTCAATCACGGCGCTTACTGGCAAGCCGATCATATTTGCTTCCACTGGTGAAAAGCTCTCTGATTTTGATCTTTTCTATCCAGAACGTATGGCATCGCGCATTCTTGGAATGGGAGATGTCGCCACTCTTGCCGAACAGGCAAAGAAGGCCCTTGACGGAGAATCTTCGGCCAAGATGGAAGAGAAATTTATCAAGGGAGAGGATTTCACCCTAGAAGATTTTCTTGAACAACTCGAGGCGATGTCAAAGATGGGTTCTATGGGTAAGTTATTAAGTATGCTTCCCGGTGCTGGTGCCATGAAGAGACAGATTGATAACTTCGATGAAAGCGAAATCGTTCGAACCAAAGCAATTGTTCAATCAATGACACCTAAAGAACGCATGGAACCGAAGATTCTTAATGGTTCACGTCGTGCGCGCATTGCAGCGGGTTCGGGGCGGAAAGTTCAAGAAGTGAACGCTCTTGTCGACAAGTTCTCTGCTGCGCAGAAGATGATGAAGCAGATGCGAAGTGGCGGGGGTATGCCTGCCGGAATGACCCTTCCTCCAGGAGTCCCGGGTATGCCTACGATGACAGCAATGCCGAAGAAGGCAGCCCCGCCTGCGAAAAAGAAGTCACGTTCTGGAAATCCAGCCAAAAGAGCGGCTGAAGAGAGCTCTTGATTTTGGATCGAGAGGCTCACATGGCAAGATTGGCCTCCTGTGACGGGGCCCTCTACCCCCGAAACATCCACATCCATCGTTGGATCTTTGCGCTGGGCACCCC
>JACCDJ011329833.1_pt1 | contig 19207 bp, 14 predicted proteins | sample 7444481 | NCBI WGS metagenome assembly JACCDJ01 (sample SAMN15323435, study PRJNA562643) | freshwater metagenome | isolation source: river surface water | place: USA:Blue River Watershed | collected 2017-08-15 | reverse complement strand
AATTGCATTAGTTATTTGGCGGATGTTACTAACAAGACAAGGATGGAAAAACTATTTGAGGAATTTGAGCCTCAATATGTTTACCATGCTGCTGCCTATAAGCACGTTCCTATGATGGAACTTTGTCCTACCGAAGCGGTTCGTAACAATGTGATTGGCGTAAAAATAATTGCAGACTTATCTATCCAGCATAAAGTAGAACGTTTTGTGATGATCTCTACAGATAAAGCGGTGAACCCAACCAACGTGATGGGCGCTTCTAAGCGTATGGCGGAGATGTATGTGCAAGCTTTATCTAATCAACCAGAATTAGCTACTAAATTTATTACCACTCGTTTTGGTAATGTGCTTGGTTCAAATGGTTCTGTAATCATTCGTTTTAAAGAGCAGATCGAAAAAGGCGGACCAGTGACTGTGACGCATCCTAATATCACTAGGTACTTTATGACCATCCCTGAGGCTTGTCAATTGGTATTGGAAGCAGGTAGTATGGGTAATGGAGGTGAGATATTTGTATTTGATATGGGCAGACCAGTGGCGATTGCAGATTTAGCGCGTAAGATGATTCGATTATATGGCTTGATTCCGAATATTGATGTTAATATTACTTATACTGGTTTGCGACCTGGTGAAAAACTATATGAGGAATTATTAAACGACGCAGAAAATACCACTCAAACCTACCACGAAAAGATTTTAATTGCGCAAGTGCGTGAAGTGTCATTTGAATTGGTGAAACAAAATACTTTAGAACTTGAAACCATTTTAAGCACGACCAACGACGAAATGTTATTGGTAGGTAAAATGAAGGAGCTAGTTCCTGAATACATCAGTAATAATAGTATTTACCAGCAATTAGACACTACGGTAATTTCTATTGCGAATTAATTCAATTTTTTACTCCTAGTTTATTGATTTTCATACTCAAAAGGGTAATTTTTCCCTATGTCCCCACTATTTTTTTTATCTTTACTCATGCAAAATCATTTTATCAGCATAGTTAACCTATTCATTTACTGTGACTAAGGATAGCATTGCTATATAAATTTAAATTAATGATCAAATCAATTCTACATGCTGCGTTTTGCATCACACTTTTTGCATCCTGTGCAAAGTCGGGTTATGACGAATCCGTAGTGTACAATAGCAATTTTATTACAGGGGACCAAACAGGATTAGAAGGAGCTATTTTATATAAATACAATGGGGCTAATATCATTGGCAGGTACAACAATGGTGGCTTTACTTTAAACTTAGCAAACCTGCCAAAACATAAAGCTATCCAAATAGAAGTGGTCCCATATTTTCATAATAGTTGGGACGGGAATAACAATATTGGTGGTATAGATGGCCCAGATATTTGGAGGATGCAAGCGGATGGGGTGGAGTTGGTTAATGCCACTTTTTCTAATTCTCCATGCAATACATTGTATTGCTTATCTCAATCCTATCCACTTAAATATGCTTTAGTGAACTATCCTCCAATGACGGATGCAGTAAAAATATTTGAAGGAACAGAGGATAACTGTTCTGGGAATAATACAAGTTCAATGTACCGAATAGTAAAAACAATTGCACATACTAAAAGTTCACTTAATATAAGCTTTAGGGATTTTTTAGTACAAACTAATGTGCCTAATCCTATCTGTGATGAATCTTGGAGCATGTCAAGTATTGTAGTTAAAATCATCAACATACCTTAAATTTTTGTTTAAATTATATTTTCCAACAATTAGCCAATTTGCAGCAATATTGATGCTGAATATATCGAATGCGGTATTTCAGTTATTGGTGATCCCTATTTTGATCCATTATGGTACACCTATAAAGTTAGGTGTATATTTTATTTCACTTTCCTTTGGTGTATTGGCTTCTATCTTGGTCAATTTTGGGAGTTCTCAAACAGCTGTAGTTGAATTACGTAAGGCTGATAACGATAATGAAAAAGCCGTTATTAGTGCAGAGACATTGGCCATTCGCTTTTTTCCCTTATGTATTGCAGCCCTTCTAACAATTGGTATAGCCGCAATTAATGTTAATGGATTTTTTTATCTAGCAATTTTACCTATGTTGTTTGCAGAGTTTATCAATCCTCAATTTTATTTAACTGCAGAGTACAAGATAAATAAATATAGTTTTTTAAACATCATTTTTAGAGCCTTGGTTTTAGGTGTAATATATTTTTATAGAAATAATGATCAATTGATTTTTATCGCTTTATTCAGTTCGGGCTTGGGATTTTTTTTATTGAATGTAATGTTTTTTAAAGAATCATTTTTTGCAGCAGAGATCATAGCTTTATGGCCAAGTTTTAAAAGAATTATTGTATTAATTAAAACACATGCTTTAATTGTAGGCAATGGCATTACAGTACATTTACAACAATCACTGTTTTTATTTGCAATGCCTACTTTTGCTAGTCCTATCTTTTTATCAGCTTATGGTTTAATTGATAAATTAATTTCTAGTTGCAGGATGATTGTGATTGCTTATAGTGCTGCTCTGATGCCAAAAGCTGCTAGCGAACATTTAAAAGGTGCTGCACAATGGCGAAGTTTAAAAAAACAACAAAATACAATATTAGCCCTGGCATGTGTTATTGCTGGCTTAGTCTTATATTTTTTACCACATTTTATTTTATCTATACTCTTATTGGGTAAGTCTAATGTGGATGCGGCATTTATGATGGAAGCAATAAGACTTTTAAAGTTAATTGCAATTGTGCCATTATTAATTGCACTAAATGTTCTAAATGTGGCCGAATTAATTTTAAATAAAAAATTCAAATCTTATTTTGCTGCTGGTTTAATTGTTTTAATGGTTGCATTTTTATTTATTCTTTTCCTTTACCTAGGCCTGCCAAAATACACTTTGGGATTTTATCCAATGATTATTGAGGGTGCTTGCTTAGTGATTTATTATTTAATCATTCAAAGCAATCGATCTAATGGGTAAAACTAAATTATTGATACTGTTTTATTTAATAGTTTTTGTAGCAAGGGGTCAAGTCATTGACCAAAATCAACTTGTTGATACCATTGCTTCGTACAAGCCAATTGAAAGAATAGGCATACAGTTTAAAATACTTCCTCTCATCAACAAGTTGCAATACGTGGGGGATCATCCTTATGATTGGAATGATGGCGTGATGATTCCGGCAAAAGGTTGGCAACAATATATGAATGTAGGTTTTAATCTTAAATGGAAGCAATTTGAACTACAAATTGCCCCTGAATTTGTAGCAGCTCAAAATTTATTTTTTGAAGGGTTTAGTGAAAATCTAGACCAAGTATATTGGCGAGACTATTACAGATTTCAAAATTTTATAGAACAACCAGAACAATATGGCACAGATCAATACACTAATGTATTTTTAGGTCAGTCATTTTTAAAATACAATTTAAAAAATACGACGATCTCTTTATCAACCGCTAATCAATGGTGGGGGCCTACTAAACGGAATGCCTTGATATTGTCTAACAATGCTGGTGGTTTTCCGCATTTGAGTATCACTAATAAAAAACCAGTACAAACAAAGATTGGCATATTTAATTATGAATTTGTTTGGGGGCTTTTGAAAAATGGTAATTGGCAACCTCCTCAACCCACTAAAACATACAGAAGTTATAAATTATATGTACCAAAGCCAGATACAAGTAGAATGTTTCAAGGAATGAATATCAATTACACACCTAAATGGTTTAAAAATTTGACAGTTGGCATTTCACAAAGTTTTGTTCAATATTCCAATCAAGTTAAAGGAATCATTCAATTTATTCCAATTAAAAATATAGTACATCGTTTGCCTAATGATCTTCCTAATAAACCAATTACACTTACAGCATTCAACTTTTATTATCAACTTCCGTCTGCTAATGCTACTTTTTATGGTGAGTTTGGATGGAATTTAAATCAAACTAGTTTTCGCAATTGGGTATTACAACCAGACAAAGGAATGGGTACGGTACTAGGTTTCAATAAAATTTTCACAACCACAAAAAAATATTATTGGGAATTTTTAGCAGAGATGACGAACCTTCAATTACAAACAAGGGCTGAACAATTTACAACGGGTGCACCACCTTCATGGTATCTTGGAGCTGATGTTGTTCAGGGGTACACGCACAATGGCCAACTATTGGGGGCAGGTATAGGCCCTGGTGCCACTTCACAAACCATTGAGTTGAATTGGCGCAAAGCAAAAAATAGAATAGGATTAAGCGCAGAACGTAGATTACATAACAATGATTTTTATGTTTTCTCATTTACCAATACTGGAGATTTCAGAAGGTGGTATGTAGATTTTGCGACAACATTAAAAATAGATTGGACTTTTGGTCGCTGGGATATTGGCCCACGTTTGAGTTATATACAAACAAATAATTACAATTGGCAGTTGTTCCAGCCTCAAGAGATTTATTTTATTCCTGGGTTAGACAAGCAACAATTCATTGGCCAACTTAATCTTAGATATCATTTATAGATGCAGAAAAAATTAGCAATTGTATTAGTTAACTGGAATAGTTTTGAATTGACCAAAGACAGTTTGGAGTCACTGCGATTAACTATGTTTAACAATTATGATTGTATTGTAGTGGACAATGGTTCAGTGGATGGTTCTGGAGATTTGATCAAAAAGCAATTTCCTAATTGCATTGTTTTAAAGTCATCCACCAACAAGGGATTTACTGGGGGAAACAATTTAGGCATAGAGTATGCTTTACAAAATGGTTATGAATACATTATGATGTTAAATAATGATGTATTCGTAGAACCTGATTTTTTAGAGCCATTGATTGCGAGGTTAGATCAAGATAATTTGATTGGTGCAGTGCAGCCCTTGATTTACTTTGACCATGACCGTAATTTAATTTGGAATGCAGGGTCTACTTACAATACTTTTTTAGGCATTTGTTCAACACCTGACTACAATAAAAAAGATGCTCAGGGCTTATTTCGTAATAAAGAAAAAAAAATTGACTGGATCACGGGTTGTGCATTTATGATGCGTTCGTCAATATTGAAAGAAATCGGGCTTTTAAAAGAAGGATTCTTTATATATTATGAGGATGTTGACCTTTCATTTAGGATTAAAGCTGCTGGATACGAATTAGCGTATGTACCAAGTTCAGTCATCTATCATATTGCTGGCATATCCCATAAAACTAAGGAAAAGGGAAAAGAAGGTTTTGTGAGTCCAAAAGTGCATTTTTTGTATACCCGCAATCGAATTTGGTGCCTAAAAGAACATACCCCAATATGGGCTATACCAACAGTGACGCTATTTAATACATTTTATTTTTTTAGCATAGGATTCTATTTTATTTTTAGGGCTCGATGGCAGAAATTGAAAGAATGGAAAGAAGGCATTAAAGAGGGACTATTACATAGCGTGTCATAATTAACAATTAATGAAAAAAATTATCATAACAGGGGTTGCAGGTTTATTAGGATCCAGAATGGCTGAATGGATTATTGCAAAACAACCTCATTGTTCCATTATTGGTATCGACGATTTATCTGGGGGCTATCAAGAATTTGTGCCATCGGGTGTGGATTTTCACCAATTAGATCTAAGTAAGGATACCATTGCGCCTTTATTTGAAGGTGCGGATATTGTATACCATTTTGCTGCTTATGCAGCCGAAGGATTAAGTCCCTTCATAAGAAAATACAATTATAATAGCAACTTAGTTGCTACAGCTAATGTAGTGAATGCTTGTATTGAACATAATATAGGCCGCTTAGTATTTACTTCAAGCATGGCGGTCTATGGTCATGGCAATCCTCCATTTAATGAATCTCATCAACCAAATCCCATAGATCCATATGGTGTAGCAAAATATGCTTGTGAAATGGATATTCAAATTGCAGGCGAGCAGCATGGCTTAGAATGGTGTATTATCCGTCCCCATAATGTGTATGGTCGCAATCAAAATATTTGGGATCGCTATCGCAATGTATTAGGAATTTGGATGTTCCAATATATTAATAATTTGCCTTTTACTATTTTTGGTGAAGGAGATCAACAAAGGGCATTTTCTTCGATAGATGATTGTTTATTGCCTTTATGGAAAGCAGGAACAGATGACCGCGCTAAAAAACGTATCATCAATATTGGAAGCTGGAAATACTACACTATTAAAGATGCTGCCGAAGTATTGAAGAAAGTGATTGGAAATGGCGAAATTAAACATGAGCAACCGCGTCACGAAGTAAAAGATGCATTGCCCTCACATGAACTAAGTGTTACTTTATTAGACTATGAAGATAAAACAAGTTTAGAAGCGGGCTTGACAGATATGTGGCAATGGGCTAAACAACAACCATTGCGTATTCAAAAATCATGGGATAGCTATGAACTTGAAAAAGGTATTTATGGATTCTGGAAAAATAAAAAATAATATTTTGAAATTCATTTTCAAAAAGGGATACAAGGCAACTCGGTATCCCTTTCTTGTTCTTATGTTATTTCTGCAATTGATTTTATTGCATGATATTGTGAATGCGCAATCTATTTCTTTAGACCAAGAATGGAGAACGGATTTGGTTCGCAGAGAACAGTTGCTTGGAAGATTCGATTCAACTATTTCTTTTTTGATTAATCCAGTTTATTTAAGTGGCAAAGAAGTAAAATCAATTGAGAAATATTCAATAAGCCCATACTTACAAAAAAGAGGTAAATCGTTTTTAGGAAAATTTGGTTATGTAGATTTAATGCCAGTCCAATTACATCAACAATATGTAACGGATATTCCTTTTAAAACATTAGATGGTCCAATGCTTGCAAGCAGTGGATATCAGGTAATGGCGTCTGCAGGAGTATTTACAAAATTAGGCCCACTCACTATACAATTGCAGCCTCAATGGGTGAATGCACAGAATAAAAGTTTTAGTAACAACAATCAAACGACCAATTATAATCAATTATTTTGGGGTAATTCGAGTATTCGCCTAAATGCAGGCCCTGCTTCAATTGGTATTAGTTCTGAGAATATAAGTTGGGGTCCTTCGGTATTTAATTCATTATTAATGAGTGGGCATGCGCCAGGTTTTATGCATTTAACATTTAATAGCAGACGTCCATTGAAAACGCCTATAGGTAATTTTGAGTGGCAATGGATTGCTGCTTATTTAGATCCAATGGACAAAGCCTATCAAGGTTTGGCCGAAGTGAGTGCTGCAACTATGCAAAGCAGAAGGTATTTTAATGGCGCAACCATTTCTTATCAACCTAAATGGGTGAAAGGCTTAAGTGTAGGATTAACAAGGGTGGTTCAACAACCAGAAATCATTTTGAAAGTATTTAATAACTGGAACTTAATATTTAATAATATCTCAAGAGTCAATGACCCTAATGAGTTTACAGATTATCTTTTAAATTCAGTAGAAGCAAATACCGACCAATACGCTTCTTTTTTCATGCGTTATTTAATGCAACCTGCAAATGCAGAATTTTATATGGAGTGGGGCAGGAACGATGCCTTTTATAATTTTAGAGATGCTATTCAAAGACTGGATCATTCTAGAGCCTATACTTTAGGAATACGTAAATTGTTTAATGTCAATGAACAAAAAACAAAGTACTGGCAATTTATTTCCGAGTACACCCGCATGCAACAACCACCTTCTTGGCCTTTATTAAGTGGAGGTTCCTGGTATGTGCATGGTGGCGCATTGCAAGGGTATACGCATTTAGGAGAGATTATGGGGGCACCCATTGGTCAAGGTGCCAATGCCCAAACATTTAGATTGAGTAAATTTAATGGATTACAACAATATGGTATTCAATTAGAGCGTGTGACTCAAAATGGCGTTTACTTTGAAGACAATTTAGCATTTACCAATCCTAGTAAAACAAAATGGGTTGATTTTGGCTTACGTTTAATAGCAGATCATCCCTTTAAAAGATTCGTATTAAATAGTAGTATCGCATATAAAAAATCATTTAATTACCAATGGTCTCAACCTTCAGATGCCTCAGGCTTAGGTTTGAATAACCCAAATGATTTAAATAGTTTTAACTTTAAATTTGTCATTACGTATAAATGAAAGTAGCAATAGACACAAGATCATTGATGTTTGCAAAAACTGGCATCAAAACTTATTTGAATGAGCTCATTAATGCATGGCAATTAATTCCTAATAGTAATTTAGTTTTACTTTCACCTACTAAAAAACCGTATAGTGGTAATAACAAGTTTTTAAAAATCAAAGAACATATTAATTTTTTTTGGTGGAAACAGTTTCAATTGCCAAGATTAGCAATAAAAAATAATTGTACACATTTATTTTGTGCCGATTTTTTTGTTCCACATAAAATTAATTGGATTTCAAAGGATTTAAAAGTAATAGCGGTTTTGCATGATGCATTTTTTTGGGAAACGCCAGAGCACTATAATCCAATTTGGCTTAAATTTTTTCATTTATTTGGCGTGCCTGCAGCAAAAAAAGCCGATCTACTAATAACCGACACGCAATATTCTAAAAATAGAATTCTTTTTTATGAAAAATTCAATTTAAATAATTTTTTAGTAGTACATGCAGCTGCAAGAACACAAGCATTTTTAAGTGATGCACCATTAAGATTAAAGTTAATTGACCCTGTTTTGATTCCACAAAAATATTTTTTGCATGTGGGGGTTTTAGAAAAAAGAAAAAATATCACAAAATTGATTGAGGCTTTTTCTGAAGTAAGTAAAGTATATTCTGAGTATAAATTAGTACTTGTTGGGAATAAGTCATTTAAAAAGAACTTAGATGATGAAGCCAATATTATAGAAACTATCACACGTTTAGGTTTAAATAAGTCTGTTTTTATTTTAGGTTATTTGGGGTCGGAAGACTTGGCAAGTATTTATCAATCAGCCTTTGCTTATGTGTTTCCTTCTTTAAATGAAGGATTTGGACTGCCGGTTTTAGAAGCTTTTAGTGCAGGACTTCCATTAATTTGTGCAAATAATTCTTGTTTACCTGAAGTTGCTGGTGAAGCTGCAGTTTATTTTAATCCCAATAGTTCTATAGAATTGAGTCAATGTATGCAAAATCTCATTAACGATCCTTCGCTGGTGCTTGAACTCAAAGAAAAAGGGCAAAACAGGCTAAAGCAATTTTCTTGGTCTAAAACTGCAAATGAAATACAAAGTGCATTAGAACAAATCTAAGATGTTGACACTTTATTTTTAAGCTAAAAATTAAATCGTATTTTTATAAAAGATGAGTAATAATTTAAATCGCTTTGCTGTTAATTGGTCTTTTCAGAATAAGGCATTAACCTATCTATATTTAGGTTTTTTTTATATAAGAGGTTGTTTTAAACGTGTATTCATTGGTTCAGTACATGGCAAATTATTTGTTGGGAAAAATGTAATCATTCTTTATCCTAAAAATTTTTTTATTGGTCGTGATACAATTATTGAGGATGGAGTTGAAATAAATTGTCTGTCAATAGATGGAATTAAATTTGGTGACAGAGTAACCATTGGTAAATATGCGATTATTCGTCCATCAAACATGTACGGTGGGCCAATTGGCGATGGTTTGGTAATGGGTAACAATTCTAATATTGGTCCATACAATTATATTGGCTGTTCGGGTAAAATCACAATTGGTAATAATGTAATGTTGGCCCCTCGAGTAAGTATTTATGCCGAGAACCATGTGTTTGACAATCCTAATATCACCATTAAGGCACAAGGTGTTACTAAAATGGCTATAGTGATTGAAGATGATTGTTGGATTGCTGCCAATGCGGTAATTCTTGCAGGTGTGACGATTGGCAAGGGTTCAGTTGTTGCAGCGGGTAGTGTGGTGAACGAAGATGTGCCTGCATTTTCGGTAGTTGCGGGGGTACCTGCCCGTGTGATTAAATCTCGTTTAGGCTAATGTGCATTTTATTTTTACATAGTTCTTCTGATTTGTATGGTGCCAGTAAAATATTTTTACAAACCGTAACCATTGCTCAAAAAAATGGGCATACTGTAGTAGTAGCACTTTCCAATAAAGGTAGTCTTGAAGAAAGTTTGAAATCAATGGGGGTGGAAGTCTATATTGTCAACCTGGGTATTATCCGTCGTCAATATTTTAATCTTGCAGGTTTTGTAAATCGTTTTCAAAAATGGCGAACTGCTACAGGTATTTTAAATACAATCATTCGATCTCATCAAATTGATACTATCTATTCTAATACTGCTGCAGTATTAATTGGTGGTTATATTGCACGGCGCAATGGTTTAAAACATATTTGGCATATTCATGAGATTATTGAAAAGCCTGTTTTTTTACATCGATTTTTAGCTTGGTGTTTTCGTGTTACTGCAGATCAATTAATTGTAGTTTCCAAGGCTGTTGAAAATCATTGGCAACATGCATTGCCTCCAAAAAAAATTACACAAATCTATAATGGAATTGAGCCTATTAAAACTTGCGACTCCCCTGATTTCAGAACAACATTAAATATTCCTACTGATGCTTTAGTGATTGGGATGGCAGCAAGAATCCATTATTGGAAAGGTCAGGCTTATTTTGTAGAGATAGCGCGTGCGTTGATATCAAATTCAAAATCGCCTATGTATTTTTTAATTGCCGGTGACCCTTTTCCAGGTTATGAATATATATTAGATGAATTAAATGTGCAATTAAAACATCCTATTTTTGAAGGCCGTGTTTTCTATGTTGGCCTAGTCAAAGAAATGGATGTTTTTTATCGATCTATTGATATACTCTTATTACCATCTCAAAAACCAGATCCTTTACCTACCGTCATTCTTGAAGCTATGCAATATGAAATTCCAGTTGCCGCAACTGCACAAGGTGGTGCTTTAGAAATGGTTAAAGAGAACGAAACTGGTATTTTTATTCCTTTAGACAATGCAGCAGTCGCTGCCGAAAAAATTCATGCCGTCTTGTCCGCAAGCATTCGTCATCAAATGGGAGCAGCTGGTAAAGAAAGAGCAGCAACTTATTTTAGTCAAGCTGCTTTTGAAAAAAATATTACAGCAGTTTTTGAAAAATAACTATGCAACAAAATTTTAGCCATACAAATACAACTAATTATTCCATCGACGCAATCAATAATGATACTACTTTAAAGCTAGCAATTATTGGTTCTCGTGGTTATCCCTATGTGTATAGTGGGTATGAAACTTTAGTGAAAGCCTTGGCGGAAAGACTACCTGCAAAAGGCGTGGAAATCACCGTGTATTGCCATGCACATTTATTTCCTAAAAAACCGACTTATGTCAATGGCATTCGTTTGGTTTATATCCCAACACTTCCTTTTAAATCCTTAGCACAACCCATTCATTCTTTTCTTGCTTTTTGGCATATGGTTTTTACCAAGGTGGATGTGGTCTTGGTATTGAATGTGAGTAATGGTCCTTTTGGAACTATCACTAGACTTTTTGGGAAGCCTACTATGATGAATGTGGATGGACTGGAATGGTTGCGTCCAAAATGGAAAGGTTTTGGGGGTGTCTATTTTAAATGGGCGGCAAAAATGGCGGCTCGTTTTATGGACTTACTTATTACAGATGCAGATGCCATGCATGCCATCTACCTAAAAGAATTTGGCGCTAAGTCTGTGGTGATTACCTATGGTGCCGAAACAAGTGCTGGTGCAAATTCCACTCACTTATCAGAATGGAATTTAGCAGAACGAGACTACTATTTAATTGTAGGCAGGATGATCCCCGATAATAATGCAGATATATTGATCGAAGGCTTTATAGATTCCAATAGTACAAAAAAATTGGTGATTGTTGGTGATGTACCATATAAAGACAGCTATGCCGCAAAAATTAGAAGCCACAAAGATCCCCGCTTGGTCTTTACTGGGTATGTGCGAAGCCCCGAAGCACTTGCATCCCTATATAAATATTGCTATGCCTATTTACATGGGCATGAATTTGGTGGTACCAACCCCACTTTGCTTAAAGCCATGGCCAATGGTTGCGCTATTGCCGCTTTAGATACTATTTTTAGCCGTGAAGTGCTCCAAAATGACCAATTTGGCTTCTATTTCTCTAAATCCACTACCGATTGTACCCGCTGGTTTAACTGGGCCGAATCGCATTGCATTGATATTGAGGCTAAAAGAGCCATCATACACCAAGGAATAACCAAAAAATATACTTGGGAAACGGTCTCCGATTTATACCTTTATCATCTCAAATCTTTGGTGAATAAAAAATAGAGGTGCATGCATTGGAAACAGCGTTATTATAAAAAGAACTTAATTGGCATTGACGCCTTGAGTTTGGTTTTATCGCTTTTTACAGCCATCTATATCAAGCACCAAGCTTTCATCTTCCCCTCCTCCCTCGTTGATTTTTTATTTTTTGGCTTATTGATGGGTATTTGGTTTTTAGCTGCCCATGAATGTCGTTTGTATCGTAACCGTATTTATAAAAAATTCCCGGAGGAAATTTTATTTAATTTTTATGCCAACGCCTTATTTGTTATTTTATTAAGTGCTTTTTTGTTTTTAACTAAATCCAACTATGCAAACTTATTTCGTTTTAGTGTTTTAGTGAGTTTACATTTTTCTATTTCTATCCTTGCAAAATACTATATCCGTAAAAAACAACATCTTGCTTTTGAAGGAGGTGCATTAAACGATATAGTAATCATTGTAGGTTTAAATAAAACAGCTATTGATTTTTTTAAAACACTCAAACAACACACTTATTATGGGTATAAATGCGCGGGCTTTATTCATGATGAGGAAGAAAGTCTACAAAATAACGTTGAGGGTATACACTATTTAGGCAAAATTCGTGATTTAGAAAATGCCTTAAAAGCTCAACATATAGATGAAGTCATTATTTCTTTACCAAGTGAAAAAGCTGGGGAGATAAGATATTGTGCTGAAATTTGTGATCAATTGAACGTGCGTGTTCGTTTGATGCCTGCAATTCAAGATTTAACAACTAAATCCGAAGAGATGGATAACCTTGGATTACTGTCAGTGATTAATTTAAATGAACTGCCTTTAGATAAATGGGAAAACAAGTTATTTAAAATGTTATTTGATAAAATATTTGCAGGGTTATTTTTTGCTATTATTGGTTGGTGGCTTTTTCCAATCTTGGCTATTTTAGTGAAATTAGATTCCAAAGGGCCTGTTTTTTATCAGCAAGAACGTTGGGGTGTAAACAATAAACCTATCATTTGCTATAAGTTTAGAACCATGCACACTAAGAATGGGTATAATGGCAATGGGGAGCAAGACTTTGAGCAAACCTCAAGGAATGACCCCCGTGTTACTCGTTTAGGTAAGATATTGCGTAAATATAGTATTGATGAATTACCTCAGTTTTGGAATGTCTTAAAAGGCGAGATGTCTGTGGTGGGCCCTAGACCGCATCCAACGCCTATGAACTTAGAGTCCATGAAAAGTGTAGATAATTATTTAAAGCGTCATATGGTGAATCCAGGGATTACTGGTTGGGCGCAGATCAATGGATGCAGAGGCGAAGTTCGAACACATGAGGAGATGGAACGACGCGTGAACTTTGACTTGTATTATATTCATCGTTGGTCCTTCACTATAGACCTGCAAATTATTTTGCAAACCATCATTAAAATGTTACGCGACACAGGCGCTTACTAAAATATATTTTAAAATGCACTCCAAAAAAATTGTCAAAATTGTATTTTGTATTTTATTATCATACACAATGACTCCTGCGTTCGAACCATTAAACGCGCAGGTACAATCACATCAGTCAACAGTTGTAGATTTCTTAAGTCGTATGGCACAGAAAGGTAAAATAGAATTCAATGATTTAATTAAACCTATTGATCGTAAAATTATTTTTCAAAAATTAGATGAACTACAAAATCAAAAAAATTTATCGCCAATTGAGCAAAAAGAATTACAATTTTTTATTGCAGGGTTTGCTTTAGAAAATCCAACTATAAAAACAATAGGGAAGAGTACTAATCCTCAGTTTTTTTCTTCCAAACAATTAAAGTCAAATCCATCCGTACAGCAACATTTGATCACTTATAAGGACAATCACTTTGGCATCATAGTTGATCCAGTCGGAAATCTTACAATTCAAACTCGTAATGGTAAATCCAATACCATTCAAGGGAGAGGCTTTCAGCTTGCAGGCTACGCTGGTAATCGTATTGGTTTTCAATTGAGTTTTATGGATATCAATGAGCAAGGTGGTTTTGATTCTTTGCGTAATGATAATGAATTGCCTGGCTTTGTAAAAAAGGAAACAACGAATTCAAAAATATTGAACTACTCACAAATGAACGCCACTTTAAGCTATCGTTTAAATAAAGGTATGATCACAGTGGGTCAAGATCAGCATGTGTTGGGTTATGGACGATATGGTAATATTGTTTTATCCGATAAGGCACCCGCATATCCTTTTTATGCACTCAATTATCAACCAAGTACTTGGTTAAAATTTAATTACATGCATGCTTGGTTACAATCTGGTGTATTAGATCCTCGTGCTACATATGCTTTAAATAATAAAGTTTATGGAGGGATGCGTCAACAATATTTACCTAAATTTTTTGCTACACATTCTGTAGAGATTACGCCTATGAAAGGATTGAAAATTAATTTAGGTGAATCTATAGTTTATAGTGAAAACTTACAATTGGCTTATATGTTGCCTGTCACTTTCTTTAAAGCTTTTGACAATCAAAAATATGCAGATAATATTCTTACCGGGTCTAATGGTCAATTCTTTTTTGGATTTAGCAGTCGAAATCAATTACCTAATACACATTTTTACGGTCAGTGGATGATTGATGAAATTAGATTGAGTACTGCATTTAATGCTGGCAAATCGCGTAATCAGTTGGGTTATCAATTGGGAGCTTCAGTGACCGATCTATTTTTACCTTATCTTACTTTTAATGCTGAATACACGCGATTGAATCCATTCATGTATAGTAATTTTATTGCTGCTCAAAATTATTCCAATGCCAATTTTAGTCTTGGTGATTGGATGGGAGCCAATGCAGATCGGATTTATTTGAGTGCTAAATACCATCCCAAAGCTAACTTGAGTATCGAGGCTTTTGCCTTTATGATGCAGAAAAATGGCCAAGGATCTATTGAGGCTCAATATTTTGCCATTCCTCAACCTAAATTCGGCTTTGATCCACAGTATAAACGAAGCAGGTTCGGTCTCAATACACAATATGAACTTTGGAATAACTTGATTTTGAACTTTAGTTATGCTAATTCATTTCAAAAACCTGCCATTGGCAAAGGCAAATGGTTCACTGATGCTAGTTTCGGTATTTGCTGGAATAAATTTTAGTACTTTTACATATATAAGAAGATAATAATGACATCATTTTTTACAAAAATAAAAAGCATCCTGGTTTTGGCGGCTTTTTTGTTGGTTGCAAGCCTAAGTGCTCAAGACTTAAAGAACCTTAAGATCAATCAATTGACTGATCAACAGATGATGCAGGTTTGGCAGCAATTTTCTGCTAAAGGCGTTACTGAATCAGAAGCCATGAAGATGATGGTGCAAAAAGGTCTAGGTCCGAACGAAGTGGGAATGTTTAAAAAACGCCTTGTTGGAATTCAGGCTGCACAAAAAGCAAAATTTGGGAATAGTACTAACAAAAATTTTATTAAAGACACTTCCATGTTTTTACAGGATTCAAGTTGGATAAACGAAGTGCCCTTTATTCGCACCAATAATAAATATTATGGATATAGTTTTTTTAGCAATCCAAATACAGAATTTCAGCCTAATTTAAATATGGCTACTCCTAAGAATTATATCCTAGGTCCAGGAGATGAATTAAATATTACTTTAAGTGGATTGAACGAAACAGATATAAATGCAAAATTATCTCGTGACGGATCTATCAAAGTTGAGTATGTAGGACTTATTTCTTTATCAGGCTTAACGATTGAACAAGCGAAAGAACGCATTTTTGCACGCATGGCTAAATCTTACCCTGCTTTAACAATGGGTAAAACAAAATTGAATTTGAGTTTATCCAATGGAAGATCTGTTCGAGTGACAGTAATTGGTGAGGTGGAACGTCCAGGTGCGTATCAAGTATCTGCCTTGGCTACGGTATTTAATGTAGTATATATTACTGGAGGTCCAACGGTCAATGGTACTTTAAGAAATATTCAAGTGATTCGAAATAATAAAATGATTGCTACGATTGACTTATATCCATTTTTACAAAAAGGACTATTACCTGCTGACATTCGTTTAGAAGATCAGGATGTATTGGTTTTCACACCTACATTAAAGCGTGTTGAGTTTGCAGGTATGGTCAAGCGTCCTATGGTGTATGAATTATTGCCTAACGAAAATTTAGCACAAGCTTTAGCATTTGCTGGAGGATTTAGTGATTCAGCTTTTACAGATCGTTTAAAGATTGTTCAAATGAATGGTCGTGAGAAATTATATAAAGATGTGGAGACGAGTTCTTTTATTAACTACATTCCAATGCAAAGCGATTCTATTTTTGCAGAGAAAAAACAGCCTTTGTTTGAAAACAAAGTTTCTATTACTGGAGCAGTATATCGCCCTGGTGAATATGGATTCACGCCACAACTTTCTTTAAATAGTTTGCTTAAAAAAGCCGACGGCTTAAGAGCTGATGCATTTTTGAATAGAGCAATCATCAAACGTGTTGGATTAAATAGAGAAAAAACAATTGTCTCTGTTGATTTGTCTACCTTAAATACCAATGACATTGCATTGAATTCAGAAGATTCAATTCATGTATTTGCAAAAGATGATTTAATTGAACAACAGTTTGTAACCATTGATGGTAATGTACGCAATCCTGGTAAGGTATTGTTTAGAAAAGGGATGCAGATTCAAGACTTGATTGCCCTTGCTGGTGGCTTCATGAATGATGCTGCTTACCATAGAGTAGAGCTTTCTCGTTTAGAAAAAAACAGAACAGATGCTATGAGCAATCAGATGGTAGACTTGATGAAACTAGAACTAGATGCTGCACTATCTAATAAAGACGCTGCTTTAACTTTAGAACCGCAGGATTATGTTTATGTACCTAGATTATTGAACTATAAATTTATTGGCGACGTAAAAGTGCGCGGCGAAGTATTGTTCCCAGGTAATTTCGCTTTAGAGCGTCGTGACGAAACAATTAATGACATCATTACGCGTGCAGGTGGATTAACACAATATGGTTCATTAAAAGATTTACAAGTATTTCGAAATAGCATAAGAATAGGTGTAAACCTAGAACAAAATGCAGCAAAAGATATGGCGTTGTTATTGTTACCTGGTGATAGTTTATTTGTATCACGTAACGATCCTTATGTTGAAATTGTCGGCGCAGTGTATAATCCTCAATTAATTCGTTTTGAGTCAAGTAGTTTTAAATCTTATATCTCTGCAGCAGGCGGCGTAAAAAATAGAGGCTCTTTATCTAAAGCCTATATTCAATATAGTAATGGGATCAATCGCAAAATTTCAAAGTTTTTGTTCTTTAAATTTTATCCTACAGTAAAATCGGGCAGTAAAATTATTGTACCAGAAGTTCCTGAAAAACAAAAGGGATTATCCATTGCCGAAATCACTGCAATTACTTCTATCATTTCTGGATTAGTGAGCTTAGCTGCCATTTTAAAATTATAATAATTTAACTTTTCGATTTAAAATCGACATTACAAAATGCAAACCGAATTAAATAATTTACCAATACAAAAATTTTTACTAGACGCAATTAATAAGCTAAAGTCAACCTTTATCTTGAAATTTAAGTTGTTATTTTTAGTAAGTACATTGGGAGGTATACTTGGAGTCACATATAGTTTTATAAAAAGTCCAAAGTATCAATCTGAAATTACTTTTTTAGTTGAAGAAAATAAAGCCGGTGGTGGAGGATTGCTTTCTTCCCTTGGAAGTCAGATCGGAATTGATGTAACTAGTATCGCAGGTGCTGGAAATTCGGTTATTTCTGGTGATAATATATTAGAACTGCTCAAAAGTAAGTCTATGATGAAAGAGTGCTTGTTAACTCCTTATCAAAATGATAGTAATTATTTATTAGCAGACAGATATGCTGATGTGTATAATTTAAAAATAAAATGGGCAAAAGATAATAATATAGCAAAGGCTTTTAATTTTTCAGATGCTAATATTGATACTAGAATAAAAGATAGTTTGTTATCTGTAATAATTAAAAGAATTTATAAAAAAGAGTTTAATGTCACTAAGCCCGATAAAAAACTTGGCTTTTTTAAAGTATCTGTAGAGACAAATGATGAGCTGCTAAGTGTGTATATAGCTGATCGCATTATTAAAATTGCGACTAACTTTTATGTTAATAATAAAATAAGTCGTTTAAAAAATAACGTTATAAGATTAGAGCACCGTACTGATAGTATTGGAGACTTATTAAATAATCTTACATATTCCTCGGCTAACGATGCAAAATTGATGCTTAATATAAACCCTGCCGAGGTTGATGCACAAGGAAGTGCTGAAATTTCTCAAAGAGATAAAATTGTCTTATCAACAATTTACGCGGAACTTATTAAAAACCTAGAAATCTCAAAAACTGCACTAGTTCAAGAGACGCCTACAATTCAAATTACTGATAAGTCAATATTACCCTTAGAAAAAAATGAACTAATGTGGTACGAAGGCTTTTTGCTTGGCTTCATAATACCTTTCTTATTTTTGTTCATAATTTTTGCCATTTAATTTAAAATAGTTCAATTAAATGAAGATTTTTTTATTGAATAAGCCTTGGCTTTTGTTTGCACCTTTTTTAGTGGCCTATTTGATTATGATTTATAAATTGAATTATACTATTCCTGTTGTTTTGATGGGGGATGAACCTCGTTATTTGGAATTTGCTAACAATTTACTAAAAGGCTATTTTACTACCAAAGATGATTTGAATTTATGGAATGGACCAGGTTATCCTTTGTTTCTAGCCCCATTTATTAAAATTGGATTTGATGTAAATAAATTAAGGCTTTTGAATGCTTTTCTTCAGTTTATATCAATTGTTTATTTATTTAAAACATTAAAAAATTGGGTATGTATTAAATACGCTTTCGGATTTACATTGTTTTGGGGTTTTTACTTTATAGCTTACAAGGAAATGTTATACGTCTTTACAGAGACCTTAACTTCTTTATTAGTGGTATTAATTGCTTATAAAATTACAAATTCAAAAAAGAAAATCGATTATGTTTTTATTGGACTCCTTT